>Ga0209403_10000518_pt1 | contig 56810 bp, 44 predicted proteins | sample ArcticOcean_MG_C_8_FD_187440 | JGI IMG/M metagenome (GOLD analysis project Ga0209403, IMG submission 187440) | Marine microbial communities from western Arctic Ocean - ArcticOcean_MG_CB11_86 (SPAdes) (version 2) | ecosystem: Environmental > Aquatic > Marine > Oceanic | place: Arctic Ocean... | reverse complement strand
AGAAAGAATCCAATTCCTGATCTTAATCCGCCTCCAGAAGCCGACTATATAAGCAAATCCGCTGAATCTGATGCTCAGGCTATTCTTTCTAAATTGAACCGTGAACATCTCGGTAGCAGGGCCGGTGATACACGCCTCGAAGCACGTATAAAATCCTATGAGTTAGCTGCTAAAATGCAATTAGCTGCACCCGAGGCACTTAATATTTCTAATGAACCTCAATACATTAAAGATATGTATGGGATCCGGCCTGACGGTACCACGTGGCCCAAGGAGATTAATTATAATGAGGAAGCGAATCATTTCGGGAGAAAGTGTCTTGTTGCTAGACGGCTCCTAGAACGTGGAGTGCGTTTTGTTCAAGTCTGGTCAGGATGTGATAATGGGTTTCCGCGACGTAACTGGGACAGTCATGAGGACATTAATAGGGACCATGGTCCATTATCATATGGCATGGCGGTCGGAGCCTCAGCGTTGATCAAGGACCTCAAACAGCGGGGTCTTCTTGAGGACACTATAATACTATGGACTACTGAATTTGGCCGCATGCCATCGACTCAAGGTTCTAAGGGCCGAGATCATAATCCTTTTGTTTTTACGAACTGGCTCAGTGGAGGTGGAATCAAGGGCGGAGTAACTCATGGACATAGTGATCAGTGGGGTTACAAGCCTCTTGATAGGGACAATCCGACCGAGGTATACGATATTCATGCTACTATTATGCATTTGCTCGGAATTGATCATGAGCGCCTCACATTCCGTAAAGACAGTATAGATCGTCGCCTCACGGACGTGCATGGGAAGGTAATTCCAGAGATTTTAGCCTAAAATGTGATTTCTCTATATTTATCGAATATTGAGACGCCTTTGGCTATAGTTAAGTCATTAATCAAAGAATTTTCCCCATCCTATGCGAAATCAATTTCGTTTATTTTTTATCTCAGCTTTTATTTTCCTCTTTCACTATGATCCGGGTGATGCCAGTGGAACGGCCGATAGCATTCTTGTTTTCAACGAAGTTTATTACAATCCTGCGGATGATCTTTCCGAATCGGAGTGGATAGAATTTCATAATCTTAATGGGGTTAATGTTGATGTTTCAGGATGGAGATTAAGGGGTGGAGTTGAGTTTGATTTCCCTCAAGGGACCGTCGTTGATGGGCATGGATTTATTCTGATTGCAGCGGATCCTGATAGCCAAAATCTGTCTGGGAAAAGCGCACTAGGTCCATTTCAGGGCTCATTAAGTAATGGAGGTGAATCTCTGCGTATAGAGGACAGGGACGGTAGAGTCATGGATACCCTAGTTTATAATGATGGCGGTGACTGGCCCATTGGTCCTGATGGGTCAGGTGTGACATTGGCTAAGCGGAATCAGGAAACAGCAAATTCTGATCCAGACAACTGGGTTGCTGCCAGATATGTGGGAGGAACGCCAGGACTGCCTAACTTTCCACTGCCGGGCGCGCCTCCAGTTAAGATCGAGACAATCATAGTGAGTTGGGATTCTGTTTGGCGTTACAATGAAACAGATGATTTTGATTCAGGTTGGGCCAGTTTAGTTCACTCAGTCGGTGGAAATTGGAAGCCAGGTACTGGTCTGTTAGGGTGGGACACGTCACCTCCGGAAGTTCCTTTGGGGACTGAGCTTCAGCGCCCATTACTGAATAATCCATATGTCATAACTTATTACTTTGAACATGATTTTAATCTTAGTCAGACACAAATTGATAACTTATCAGAGCTTAAGATTGAGCATCTATTTGATGATGGGGGCATTGTTTATATCAATGGTCAGGAAGCGTTCCGCCACAAAATGCCCGAAGGTAACATCTCTTCAGAAACTCTTGCTGAACGCGGGACTGATCCGGACCTTGAGGACCCGGTAGGCATTCCCGCAACTGCCCTAGCTGTGGGATCTAATAGGATATCTGTTGAAGTTCATCAGGCGAATTCTGGAAGCTCTGATATTATGTTTGGTTTGCGGCTTACTTTAGTCGAAGAGCCTCCTGATCCATCAGTCCCTAAGGAAACCTTAGTCTTTAATGAATTTTCTTCATATGATGCGGAGGGCGGTTTTCTTCTGGAAATGAGAAATCTGACATCTGCGTCTATCCCGCTAACCGATTATCAGATCGTATTTTCTGAGGGTGACATTTATACAATTGTAGAAGGAAATCTTGTCGCTGGAAAATTGAAAACTTTGAGTGAAAAGGATTTGGGATTCTCGCCAGGGAACAATGATCGAATTTTCCTTTTTGATCCATCGGGTCAACTCATAGATGCGAGGAAGGTTACCGGAAAATTAAGAGGAAGATCAGAAGAATTTAATGGCGAATGGTTGTATCCTTCCTTGCCGACCTTTGGAGATGCTAATAAATTCTCTTTTGAAAGGGATGTCGTAATTAACGAAATAATGTATCATCCGCGGCCTGAACCTGAGGTACCTGATACGGATGCGATCTATGATAGTACGACTTTACTCGATTGGGGTGCGACATGGAGATATAATGAATCGGGTCCTGACCTGGGCGGTTCTTGGCAGGACCGACCTCATGCAGTTGGTGGTGATTGGAAGATTGGTATTGGCCCGCTTGGTTGGGATAGCACCATTAAAGAAATTCCTGCACGAACTATCATAACTCGTCCTTCCCTTAATCCGGCGGCTCCGGTCATAGCTTATTATTTTGAGGCAGATCTCAATCTCACTCAAAATGACATTGATGAGATTGTGGCGCTTAAATTAGTCCATTTAATTGATGATGGTGCAGTTTTCTATATTAACGGGCAAGAGGTTAATAGATTTAAGATGCCTGATGGTATAATTAATTCAGACACGCGTGCATCGAGCGGAGGCGAGGCTGAAATTGAGGGGCAATTCAATATTTCTAAGGAAGTTTTATTGGTAGGATTAAACAGAATATCGGCTTCCGTTCATCAGAGCTCTCCTGGGAGTAGTGATATTATTTTTGGAATGCAATTATTAGCTGAAAAGGAAGTTTCGCCTTTTGTGCCTGGCAAGCCTTTCAGATCATCGGATAGGACATGGGTCGAAATCCATAACCGCAATACCGACAGGACTATTAATCTAACGGGTTGGAGCTTTGATGATGGATTTGAATTTAATTTTTCTGAAGATACGATTCTTGGCCCTGGGGAATTTATTGTATTGTCTGAGGACTCTGATGAATTGAGAGGTCAGCATCCTGATATTAGAATATTAGAAGGAATAAAGGGTCGTTTATCACGATCAGGTGAACGGATTAAACTTATCGATTCGCATGGGAATCCAGTCGACGAGGTTCATTATTTTGATGGAGGAAGGTGGCCAGGAAAAGCTGACGGTGGAGGTTCGAGCTTAGAATTAAGGAACCCGTACTCTAATAATAAAATTCCTGAATCCTGGTCAGCCAGTAATGAATTTGCGCGTGGGAAATGGAAGAATTTTGTAAGGACAGGGCGCGCAGTAAATGGCAGGTCCGATCCTCAGGGATATCATGAGTTTATTTTTGGATTAATTGATGAGGGAGAGATTTTAATTGATGATATTAGCGTCATTGAGAGTCCTGGAACAGGGTCCTCAAAGGAGCTCATTCAGAACGGGGACTTTAGCTCAGGAACAGCAAGTTCTTGGAGAATGCGTGGAACTCAACGACATTTTAACATTGTTGAGGATCCTGATTTTCTTGGTAATAAAGTGATGAGGTTGAAGTCTTCTGGACCAACAGAGCACATGCATAACTGTGCAGAGACTACTCTCAAATCAGGGAACAGTTACGCAAACATTAGTTCCTCAAAGGAATACAAGATAAGTTTCCGAGCCCGTTGGATTTCTGGATCCAATCAGCTTAATTCTAGGCTCTACTTTAATCGTCTTCCTCGCACAGATATCCTCCCTATCGAAGATCCTAACGGTGGAGGAACCCCCGGCAGAGCGAATTCTGTTTTTGAGGAAAATTTAGGACCGACTTTTGATGATCCAATTCATGATCCAGCTGTTCCTGAGGTTAATCAGGTAGTCGAGGTTAGTGCAGTGATAGAGGATCCTGAAGGTGTTGATAGCGTAGTGGTACATTATTCGGTTAATTCTGGATCCTTTCGTCAGGTCCCAATGATTGCTGGGCCAAACGGCATTTATCGAGCTACAATTCCAGGTCAATCGAAGAGCTCCAGAGCTCAATTTTATATAGAGGCTATTGATTCACTTGGTGCCAAATCATTCTTCCCGAAGGAAGCCAAGGAATCAAGGGCCATGATCCCTTGGGATGATGGTAAATCTAAGTTGCGGTCAGGGTCCGTCTATCCAACGAATTTACGCATTGTTATGCCGATCGCTGACGGGAACTTCATGCATAATGTAACGGAAGTAATGAGTAATGATAGGTTGCCATGTACTATTATTCATAATGATGAAATTATTTATTATGGTTGCTCTGTTCGGCTAAAGAGCAGTCAACGAGGGCGATCTAACGAGGGACGGGTTGGCTTTAATATAAAATTCCCTGCTAATAATAAATTTCTTGGAGCTCATGGGACCGTTGCTGTTGATCGTTCGAGTCAGCGTGAAATTATGATTAAGCATATAGTTACTCGTGCAGGAAAAATTCCAAGCATGTATGATGACATTGCTTGGGTTATACAGCCAAGATCTAATCGTGCGACTTCAGGAATTTTGATGAAATCACGTTATGATGATGAGTGGTTAGAGAATGCTATTCCAGATGGTAATGATGGAAGAATGTTTGAGTTTGAGCTTATTTATTACCCTAATGGCACAAATGGAGGAAAGGAAGGACTCAAGTTACCTCAACCCGATGGTGTTGTTGGAGTTCAAATGCGTAATCAAGGGGGAGATGATAAGGAGCTTTATCGATGGCACTGGTTAATTAAAAATAATAGGGACGCTGATGATTATTCTGGTCTAATTAATTTGTTAGATACTTTGGGCCTTTCTGGTTCGGCTTACCGAGATTCAATAGAAAATATCGTTGATGTAGACCAGTGGTTGCGATCCTTTGCTGTACAGAATCTTGGCGGGATTGGTGATAATTATTCAACGCATGGGAGTGGGGCTTGGCATAACGCCATATTTTACATTAGGCCAACTGATGGGAAGGCAATGTATTTTCCTTGGGACATGGATTTTACTTTTACTAACAGCGCTACTTCTGGGGTTACTCCTAGCACGGATTTGAACAAGCTGATCAGTATTGGTCCAAGATATGAACGGGCCTATTATGGTCACTTGCTTGACATTATAGAGACTGCATTTAATCCAGATTATATGAGCCCATGGTTGCGGCATTATTCGGATTTTCTTTCCTCAGACAATTTGAATGGAAATTCTGGCTACATTCGTTCTAGGTCTAATCATGTTAGGAACCTAATTAGTAATGCGGTATCGAAAGTTCCATTCAGAGTAACCAGTAATAGCGGAACAAATACTAATAAATCTACAATTTCAGTTCGTGGGGACGCGTGGGTCGACGTTCGAGAGATTCGGTTAGAAGGGACTGATGATGGACTTGAAATTAGGTGGCTTGATGATAATAGCTGGGAGGTTAATTTACCGGTAAGGTCAGGCCTTAATAACTATAGATTAGAAGGTGTTGGATTCGGTGGAGAGATTATTGGGTCAGCCAATTATTCGATCAGCGGGAATGGTGTAGTTGAGCCAGCAGGTCGAGAAAATTTGGCTATTAGTGAAATCCATTATCATCCCAATCCTCCAAGCAAAGAAGAAATCGATGCCGGGTTCACGGACAGTTCAATGTTTGAATGGATTGAATTAGTTAACATAAGTGATTCAGATAAGATTGATTTAAGTAATGTGCATTTTGTTAGTGGTATTAATTATTCCATTCCTTCAGGAACTCTTTTAGGCCCTGGCAAACGAATAGTGATTCCTTCTAATTTTTCAGCATTTGTTCATAGATATGGTGATCTGAAAAATGGCACCTTGCTCAGTCATTCCTTTCTGGATGATCAAGGTAATAATAAATTATCGAATGCAGGGGAAAGGGTTCTTTTGTATAGTGCTGACAATGTTACGGTTGCGGATTTTTCATATAAGGATGATCGTCCATGGCCTGTGAGCGCTGATGGGGATGGTTACTCGTTGACTCTAATGATGCCAGGAACTAATGATCCTTCCTTGGCACAAAGTTGGCGTAGTAGCTTGGATTTGGGTGGTACGCCTGGGAGCACTGATGTTATCCCTATTCTATCATGGCTTGATGAGAATGGAGGCGTTGAATTATTGAATGATGTTGATGGTGACGGAAGACCAGCATTGATAGAATATCTTGAGAACACGGACCCCCTCAAGAAGGATAATACTAGTACTATAGTTGAGTTGGGTGAGGATGGAGAGTTGCGAATCGAATTTTTACAGGCAATTGGTCATGACCAAATTTATTTTTATGCTCAAAGTTCGGCGAATTTTAATGAGTGGCAGACCAAAGAGGTGGAATATAGGGGTCGTGTTAATAATGGTGATGGAACTGAAACAGTAAGATTTCGAATTGATAATTCAATAAGCTCACTTGGAAGAAACGGTTTTCTTCGGTTAGTGGTATCAGAAGATCCTTAGGGTCTTTTTTATTAAGCGGAGTCTTGTCTTGTAAAATTGAGATGGATTTACCATCATAAAATTACATGCATCTAAAATGTCTTACTCTGATTTTCTTTTTTAGTTTCCTTTCCTTGTCCGCTTATGCGCGGCTTCAGCTGCCGAAAGTGATTGGTTCGAATATGGTTTTGCAGAGAGATGCACAGGTTCCTATTTGGGGTTGGGATGATCCTGGGAATGATGTGGTCGTATTAATGGGGGCTCAGAAAAAAACAGCAAAGGTTGCAAAGGATGGAAAGTGGATAGTGAATTTGGATCCTATGGAGGCAGGCGGTCCTCACAAGATTCAGATCGCTTCAGGGCAGGATGAAATTGTTCTTACCAATGTTCTTGTTGGTGAGGTGTGGATTTGTTCGGGTCAGTCCAATATGGAATGGTCAGTGCGTGCTTCTAATGATTCAGATCAGGAGATTGCTAATGCTAAATTTCCTCAGATAAGACTTTTCCATATTCCTAAAAAAGCATCTACCTTTCCTGAAAAAGACTGCAATGCTTTATGGAAAGAGTGTAACCCTGAGAGTGTAATTAATTTTTCCGGTGTTGCTTATTATTTTGGTCGTCATTTGCAAAGCGAGTTGAATGTTCCAATCGGGCTCGTCGGAACAGCTTGGGGTGGAACTAAAATTGAACCATGGACTCCAATTTCAGGATTTGATGCAGTAGACAATCTTAGAAGTATTGCGGACAAGGTTAGGCGTTTCAGTGATCTCGATTTAATTGTTGATAAAGCGCAGAGATGGGCGGATGCAGTCAAGCTAGCAGTTGAGAATGGAAGAAGAATTCCATCTCCTCCGCAAGTTCCGAAGCTCAATCATGGCAATCCTACGGGGCTTTATAATGGAATGATTGCTCCTGTAGTGCCTTATGCAGTTAAGGGAGCAATTTGGTATCAAGGAGAATCAAACGTTGGTGAAGGAATGCTCTATCACGATAAAATGAAGGCGCTCATTGCTGGCTGGCGAGACGTTTTTAACAAGAAAGATCTATCTTTTCATTTTGTGCAACTTGCTCCTTACAGATATAATCGTGGTGATGCATTGCCTAACATTTGGGAAGCACAGGTTGCGACACTTAGAGTGCCGGGGACGGGTATGGCAATTATTACTGATATTGGAAACACTCAAGACATTCATCCCCGTAACAAGCAAGATGTGGGAAAACGGTTGGCATTGTGGGCTCTTGCTAAAGATTACGGTAAGGGAAATATTGTTTATTCCGGCCCATTGTATAAATCGATGCAGGTTGAAGGGGATAAGATAAGAATAAAATTTGCGCATACTGGCACCGGCCTCATATCACGAGACGGTAAAGATTTGACGGACTTTATAATTTCTGGTTCTAACGGTGAATTTGTTACTGCAAAGGCAACTATCGATGGGAGCACCGTTATAGTTAGTGCTGAGGATGTTACCGTACCGAAAAATGTGCGTTTTGGTTGGCGTGAGACCGTAAATCCAAATCTTTCAAATAAGGAGGGCCTTCCAGCAAGCCCCTTTAAGACAGATGATTGGAAGGGAGCCACTGGCCAGCAGCTAAACAATAAAAAACAATAAAAAATTAATATCTCTTACCCTTTGTGAGTAAAGTTAAGCCAATTTTACTTGCAAATTGACGCCTAATTGATACGAGTAAATCTAAATAGTTTCGAAAATTATAATTGAGATGTATCGAGCTCTTATTTTTAGTTTTTTATTAATAACTTGGATTATTTTATCAGGGATACTTGATGCCTTTCATGTTGGCTTGGGCATACTCTCCTGCATTTTTGTCACTTGGCTTTCTTCAGATCTTTTATTCTCTAATCGATTTTTAAGATTTGGCGATAGATTGAAACAAGCTTGTCGGTTGCCTCTTTATTTGGTGTGGTTGCTATGCCAAATTTTTCTTGCAAATATCCACGTTCTTAGAATTTCGTTTTCTCCAAGAATGCGGGAACAGATCCAGCCTCAGATTGTCCGTTTTCGCTCTGGTCTTAAGAGTGATTTTGAAAAATATGTGTTAGCTCAATCAATAACGCTGACGCCAGGAACTGTTACTCTTCAGATAGATGGTGACGTTTTTCTTGTTCACGCTATAAGCGACGTAGCTGCCAAAGGTTTGATGGGTTCTATGGCAGATCGTGTTCGTCATGTTTTTTCTACAGATTAGTAATGAGTGATCAAGTCATGGAGATAGCATTAATGGTAGCGGGCATTTGTTTGTTTTTGATGATGATTCCGATTATGTGTCGAATCATTATTGGGCCGACCGCCATTGATCGAATAGTAGCAGTTAATGTCATTGGTACTAAGACAGCTGTTCTTCTTATTATTATTGGAGCGTTATTCGATAATGTTTCTATGTTTGTTGATTTTGCGATTGCTTACGCGGCACTCAATTTCTTGGGATCACTTGCTGCGTCTAGGTATTTTAATCGAACTAGGCCCGCTTATGGTGAAGGTTCATCAATGGAAGTGAAAGGATCCTGAGAGCTATGGATGATATATTAAACGGTTTAAGTATCATTCTAATATTCAGCGGCTTAATTTTTTTTATGGGAGCAAGTGTCGGATTGATGAGATTCCCGGACTTTTACACTAGAATGCATGCGGCAGGAAAGGGTGATACACTTTCTACAATTCTTATCACAGCGGGAATGGCTGTCCAGGTTCTGAGCCCCTTTGATGTAGTTAATTTGTTCGTTGCTATTAAGATTATAGCGATTGCTGTTTTGATTATGCTTACCAGCCCAACTAGCACTCACTTATTAATGAAGGCTGGGTACGATGATGGTATCGATCCTGTCACTAGCTCTGGTAAAGGTGAAATCATTGACCTCGGAGGTCCATTCACAAAGAAAATTCAATCAGATGGTAGTGAGACTAAAGCAAAAAAGAAAATTCCCCGCAAAAAGAAGAGTGCAGCGAGGAGGAATTCCGTTTAGATAATTTAATAATAGCAAATAGTGTTTTCTATAAAACCGAACCGTAACTAGTTGATTCATTGATTTGGCAGTTTGACATAATAATTTTAATATTTTTGGTCGTTGCAGCGATTATTTCTCTAAGGCTCAAGGACCTTCTCGGAGCCTCGATGGTCTTTGGGATTTATTCTTTTCTTATATGTTTATTATGGGCAGAGATGGGCGCTGTTGATGTAGCTTTTACTGAAGCGGCTGTAGGTGCAGGGGTCTCGACCGTAATTATGATTGCTACGATTTTTTCTACAACAAGGAGATCTAAGGACTAATAACAAGTAATGAAGCTATTCGGATTAATTGCTGTTTTCATTGTTGGAGTGTTGTTACTTTCAGCGACTCAAGATTTTCCTTCTTGGGGAAACCCTCGATCCGCTGCTAGTGATGGAGAGGTTTCAAGTTTTTACATAGAGAAGACTGAAGCTGTGACCAAAGTGCCAAACATGGTTACTGCTGTGTTGGCTGATTTCCGAGGTTATGATACAATGTTTGAGACTGTTGTTATCTTTATTGCAGGGATAGGAATCATTGCAGTTTTGAGGAATTTTGAAGGTTCTGACTCTTCCATTGACTATGACAATGACGATAATGGGGCCGGTCTTCTGGCTCGGTTTACTTGCAGTCTCATATTGCCGTTCATTCAAATATTCGCACTTTATGTCGTTGCTCATGGGCATCATAGTCCTGGGGGAGGTTTTCAGGGAGGTGTGATGCTTGGCGCAAGTTATATTCTTTTAGCTCTTGCTTTTGGCCTCTCAAAAGCTAAGCGAATTTTCAGTGAGCGAAGAACAATGATCTTTGCAGCGGTTGGTATTTTTATTTATGTGGGTTGGGGAGTCCTTTGCCTGTTATTGGGAGGGGAGTTTTTAAATTACTCGGTACTGGATTCTATTTTGCCAGGTGACGCTATGATGGCAAGATCCTACAGTATGCTCGTAGTTGAGATTGGAGTTGCGTTCACTGTTACGGCGATCATGTTTTCAATGTACTCAAACCTTTCAACTAGAGGACGCCTTAGCAAAGGGCTTTAAATTATGGATCCTATCATTGCTAACTTCATAGAAGAGAACATCGTTCCAAAGTTCAATTATTGGATCTATGTAATTCTGATGATGATCGGTTTATATGCGATGATCACTAAAAACAATCTGATAAAGAAGCTCATTGGAATGGCCATTTTTCAGACTGCTATTATCCTTTTCTATGTTTCAATTGGGGTCAAAGAGGCTGGCGGCATTCCAATCATCTCGCATCATGGATCGGAGCATCATCAAGAAGCTGGCGCTCATTCGGAGGCGGGTTCTGAAAATTTAAAGCATAATATTATTGATAAGGACAAGTATGCTAACCCGCTCCCGCATGTTCTGATGCTTACAGCCATTGTTGTTGGAGTTAGCACTTTGGGTCTGGCTCTTGCTATATCACAAAGAATCCACAAATCTTTTGGGACCCTTGAGGAGGATGAAATTTTAAACAAACTGAGACCGGGGGGCCATGACTGAGCATTTCCCTATTCTCATTTTACTGGTTCCTTTGTTCGGAGCCTTGATCGTTGTTCTTCTTGGCAGGGAAAGGCCAGAGCAGTGCTGGGTGACGAGCCTCGTTTCATTGGGCATTTCTTCCATAATTTCTTTATTCACTATTATTATAGTTCTTAGCGATAAGGTCCAAACGATCCGTTACAGAATGGGAGGATGGGAGCCTGAGGCTAACGGTTACGAGGTCGGGATCGAATTGCGTGTAGATATTCTCGCGGCTCTGGTCGTTTTTGCAGTTACCTTTGTCGGATTTGTTAATACAATTTATTCTAAGACAAGGGCCGAGGCTGAAGTTCAAGGTAAGGTCTCGTTTTTTTATGCATTAATTCAACTGCTGATCGTTGGCCTTTGTGGGATCGTGATGACCAATGATGCCTTCAATCTTTATGTGTTAATTGAGATTACCTCTTTGACCAGTTATGCCCTCATTGCCATGGGAAATCGGAGAGCGGCACTTTCCAGTTTTAATTATGTGATCATGGGGACTATCGGGGCCTCCTTTTATTTACTTGGGGTTGGATATCTCTATATAAAGACGGGAACATTGAATATTGATGATATTCGGATGGTCCTTGGCAATAATGATCTATGGGAGCACCAGAGTATTATTGTGGCCTTCATATTTATAATGCTCGGCGTATGGACAAAGATGGCATTTTTTCCTTTGCATGGCTGGTTGCCTAACGCTTACGCCTATGCTCCTAGCATGACCGGAACCTTCATGGCCCCACTCATGACCAAGGTTATGGTATATGTCATGATTCGAGTCATGGTTTGGCTTTTCGGATGGGATTTTGTATATTCGGATCAGCACGTATGGAGGGAACTTGTCATTTGGATGGCAGTTATTGCAATTGTCGCTGGTTCCCTTTTGGCTCTGGCGAGGACAGATATTAAAAAAATGTTAACATATCTGATAATTGCGGAGGTAGGATACATGGTTGGCGGGGCATGGTTAGGGAACGTGACGGGGCAGGCAGGCGCTTTTTATCATATCCTTTCTGATGCGGCGATGACCTTTTGTCTTTTTATTGCTGCTTCGATCATTGTTCTTAGGGTCGGAGATTCTCGTGTCAGTGCCTTTGATGGCCTGTTCCGCAAAATGCCGTTAACAATGATAGGCTTTACGGTTGGTGCTTTGTCCATGATAGGCTTACCTCCTACCTGTGGTTTTTTCAGTAAGTGGTACCTTATAAGTGGAGGGATGAAGGCAGGGCAGTGGGAATATGTCTGTGCGTTAATTTTTTCTAGTTTAGTTAATGCTATCATCTTTTTTAGGATTTTTGAACGGGCATACTTTGGAAAAATTGCTGGTGTCAAAGAGGATTTATCGCCTTCCGACTCTGATGCGAATCCAGACACAGGTATTAAAGAGGTTCCTTGGTCAATGCTAGTTCCTCTCTTCATTGCTTCAGGGTCTGTACTGTTGCTGGGCATTATGAACAGGACTCTTTTTGAATGGATTCAAACTGCGCTAGAAGTGATGAATACTTAGATGATCGAATTTAGCATCATTCCTCTATTTACATGGCTCGTATCGCTATTGGCGGTGCCTGCGATTCTATTGTTCAGAAAAAGACCAGATGCTCGTGAAGGGATTACTTTTTTGGCTGCATTTTTAAAATTGGGTATGATTTTTATGATGTTGCCTCTCATCAGAGAGGGAAAAATATTACATTTTAAATTTGGTGAAATTCTGCCAGGCATTCCAATCGAGTTTCGAGTCGATGGTTTGGGTATGCTATTTGCCCTCGTGGCTTCATCTTTGTGGATTCTAACAACCCTCTATGCTGTCGGGTACATGCGTGGGCTCAAGGAACATGATCAGACACGTTTTTTCGCATGTTTTGCAATTTCACTTTCAGCAACTATCGGAGTTGCTTTTGCAGGCAACTTGCTGACCCTTTACATCTTTTATGAGATTCTTTCGTTATCGACTTATCCTCTTGTAACTCATCATGGGGACAAGGCAGCGAGGACCGGAGGGAGGACCTATTTGAGCCATCTTCTTGGTACGTCTGTTGCATTCGTTCTACCTGCAATGATCTACTGTTATTGGAAGAGTGGTGCGGATATCAATTTTACCGATGGAGCATTCCTTGACGGTAAGATTGGCTCAAGTGATGGTTTGATTGTTCTCTTGGCCTTCACTTTAGGCTTTGCTAAATCAGGGCTCATGCCCTTTCATTCGTGGCTTCCAAATGCGATGGTTGCTCCGACTCCGGTCTCGGCTCTTCTTCATGCAGTTGCGGTCGTTAAGGTCGGGGTTTTCTGTGTTTTACGAGTATTTACAGGTGTCTTCGGTACTGATTTTCTGCAGAAATTGGATGTGGGAACTGTAATTACTTACATAGCGGCTTTTACTATTATTGTTTCCTCGCTCATCGCTTTAACCCAAGACAATCTCAAAAGAAGATTGGCATTCTCCACCATAGGTCAACTCGCATATATTGTCCTTGGAGTTTCATTCTTATCCTCGAACGGGGTCACAGGTTCCATGATGCACATTGCCATGCATGCTTTTGGTAAAATAACACTATTCTTCTGTGCGGGGGCAATTTTTGTTGCGAGCGGAAAGAAATATATCAGTCAGATGGTTGGTCTTGGAAGGCAGATGCCGATTACGATGATAGCATTTTTGATCGGTTCACTTAGCATTATAGGTCTCCCTCCTTTTGGTGGTGCATGGAGCAAATGGTATCTATTTCTTGGTGCTCTTGATGCTGATCAGACGGCGATGGCAATTGTGTTGGTAATTAGTTCGCTCTTGAACATTGCCTACCTTCTTCCGATTCCTGTTAATGCGCTTTTCCGTAGCCCTCCCCAAAAGGGTAAGAAAGGTTCGGATGCAGGGATCAAGGAGGCCCCACTCGCATGTCTCATACCGCTTTGCATTACGGCCCTTGCTGGTCTTATATTTTTCTTGTTTCCGGGCCTTGGTTTTGAACTTGCAGAACTCATAACAAAATAATGGACGATCTTTCTGAATTACCCGAGTCGAATGATCCGGACCGCGAGGGGATTGTTATATTAGAAGATGATGGAAAGGAACGGATCTGGGATAATCCTGCGAACGTCAAGAGGTTGCTGAAAATTTTCTTTATCCTCTGCGGAGTATTTTTCATTCTCGATTTTATTTTTTTCATCGCTCATAAGCATAGTGTTTTTCCATTCGATGGGTGGTTCGGGTTCTTCAGTGTGTATGGATTTGTTTCCTGCTCATTAATTGTAATTATCGCAAAGAAGCTGCGTAAATTTCTCATGAGATCGGAGGATTATTATGACAAGTAGTTTGCATCCGGTGATTATTATTTTTGCGGGGGCTCTACTGGTCGGAGTTTTAAAGGGCAAATTGAAGGGAGTGGTTTCCGTCATTACTCCTGTAATTGGTCTCATTAATCTGATCTTGATTGATAGGTCCCATGGCGAAAATTATGTAATGACGCTTTCCTTGATGGACCTGCAACTGGAGTTGGCAAGGTTCGATAAGTTGAGCATGCTTTTCGCTTATCTTTTTCATTTTGCAGCGATCATAATTTCAATTTATTCGCTTCATGTGCGTGATAATATGCAAAGGTTCACAGGCCTCTTGTACGTGGGTAGTGCGATCGGAGCAGTCTTGGCAGGGGATCTAGTCACGCTCTTTGTTTTCTGGGAGTTGTTGGCAGTGACTTCAGTGTTTCAGATATGGGCTCGAAGAACCCCGAACTCTTCGGCCTCTGGAATTCGATATCTTATTCTTCACATTTCGTCTGGCCTCCTTTTACTGATGGGAGCGACCATTATTTATAAGGACACCGGATCATTGCGTTTTGATCATTTTGATCTGAATGGGTTTGGTGGGGTGCTTATTTTCTTAGCATTTGGAATAAAATGCGGATTCCCATTCCTGCATACTTGGTTAACGGATAGCTATCCAGAATCGACTGCGGCGGGTGCTGTTTATCTTTGCTGCTTTACCACAAAGACTGCTGTTTATGCTATGGCTAGAGGATTTCCTGGAGCAGAGCCCTTACTTTATATTGGAGCGGTCATGGCCATGTTCCCAATCTTTTATGCGGTGATAGAAAATGACCTTCGACGTACTCTTGCTTACAGTATGATTAACCAGATCGGCTTCATGATGGTCGGTATTGGATTGGGTACAGATTTGGGTATTAATGGTGCGGTGGCTCATGCATTTAATGATGTATTTTTTAAAGGTTTATTGTTCATGAGCATGGGGGCTGTCCTTTACCGGACCGGTACCATGAACGCCTCGCAGCTTGGAGGTCTATATAAAACAATGCCATGGACTGCGGGGCTATCGATTGTGGGTGCTGCTGCGATTTCTGGATTTCCACTCATGTGTGCTTTTGTGAGTAAGAGCATGATTATGGTCAGTGCCGCTGAAGAAGGTCATATGGTGATTTGGCTTCTCTTGCTATTTGCTGCTGCGGGTGTGCTTAAGCATGCAGGAATCAAGATTCCGTTCTTCGCATTTTTTGCTCATGACTCTGGGATTCGCACAAAGGAAGCACCTGCTAATATGCTGATAGCGATGGCCATTTCCGCATTGGCTTGTGTTATTATAGGATGCTTTCCTCAGCAAACATTATACAGTTTATTGCCTCGTGATGTTGACTACAACCCTTATGATTTAACGCACGTAGTTACACAATTTCAGCTCCTCTTCTTTTCAGCGGCTGCCTTTGCTGTTCTTATGTTAACAAACATATATCCACCGGAATTGCGTTCTACTAATATCGATTTTGACTGGGTATGGAGAAAGGGAGGAAAGTTATTCTATAAAGGGGCTGACGTGACACTTAATACGACAAATGAAAGAGTCCACCGTGCATTCATTGTTGAATTTATTGGGTGGTTGAACAGATTTACTAAGGCTGCACCGTCACGACTGTTAGTCATTATAATGACCCCTTTTTGGAAAGCACGTGGATTGGAAGGCAGTTCCTTGATTGCGAAACAAAAAGCATTTTATGAAGATTCAAGATTAGGCGCATTTCCTATAGGGAGGGCGGCCATATTTGCCGTTATTCTTCTTGGGTTACTTTATGTTCTATAGATAATTGATTTATCAGTGAAAGAAGTTAACTAGGTTTCTTGAAGCTGTTTTCTATTCAATGAAGACTTCGATTAATGATTTATCTTTTCTGTCCTCTTCGGTCATTGCGGTGCCCCCCCTTTGCCGTAACAATGATTATTCTATTAATGCTGAAGAGAACCGTAAACTTATAAAGCACCTTGAGAGTGGCGGTGTTCGAACGCTCCTGTATGGAGGAAATGCAAACCTTTATAATATTGCAATTTCTGAATATTCTGAACTCTTAGAAATGCTTCAATCAGAATGTGGAGATCAGACCCTAGTTATTCCCTCTGTCGGTCCCTTCTTTGGGAACATTACGGATCAAGCGGCTATCCTTAAAGGTTCATCATTTCCCACAGTCATGATTTTGCCGACACTCTTTCCAGCCAGGCCTGAAGGTGTTGCCCAAGCAATTAGGTATTTTGTTGAAAGGTCAGGGATCAAGGTCGTTCTCTACATTAAGGATGAATCTTACATTTCTCCTCAACTCGTTTCTGAGCTTGTACAAGACGGGATCATTTCCTGGATAAAATACGCGGTCGTGCGTGAAGATACTTCAAAAGATGATTATCTTAAGAGTCTACTTAATTTAGTTGATCCCGGAATGGTTGTCAGTGGGATTGGAGAACAGCCCGCAATAACGCATTTACGTGATTTTGGTGTTACCGGATTCACATCAGGATGTGTCTGTATTGCGCCCTCTAAGTCAATGAAGATGCTAGCTGCAATTAAAGCTAATGATTTTGAATCTGCAGAATCGATTAGAGGAAAGTTCGAAACTTTAGAAAATCTTAGGAATTCTCATGGTCCGATCCCGGTCCTTCATCATGCAGTTTCACTTGCGGACATTGCTCAGACCGGAGCACATTTACCTCTCATGTCAGATCTTGATGGTGATCTCATGGATCCGATCAAAGAAGCTTCTTTAGATCTGTTTGAATTTGATTTGGATTGAACGGGACTCTGAGCTTGCTATGTGATCATATTAAAGGTTTAAAATTGAATTTTAATCCCGCCGAACGCACCGATCCCGGCTGCAGTAAATCCTCTCGTCGTTTCATAATCCTTATCAAAAACATTTTCAAGGCGGCCAAAAAATTCAATGGTTGGTTTCCATTTCCACGTTCCATATAAACGAGCCACAGCATAGTCACTGAGCATTAGTCCCGGTCTGTCTAGGCGATTTGCTGCCCCTCTAATTTCTGCGCCGATTTTCCAATTATCTATCTCATAAAGCAATCCTCCTGCAGCGGTATTTTCCGGGCGGCGAGGCAATCTGTCTCCTGGCTCTCCAGCAAAACCTCCGAAGTAAAGTCCTTCAGAAATAATAGCATCAAGCCAGGTGTAATTGGCATAGGCACTGAGACGTTGTCCTAATTGAATGGTTGCTTCTAATTCGATTCCCTGTATTTCTGTGTCAACTTCGGCCGGGAATGCCGGAAAGCCGAAGCTATCGACTAGATTATCAATATCAGATTTAAAATAAGTCAGGGACAGGTTACTGTCTGTTGGAGAAAGGAATTGGCGTATTCCAATTTCCCACCCAGTACTTTTTTCAGGTGAGATCAAATCAGGATTAACACTAGGATCAAGAAAAACGAAGTCCTGCCCGCTCGGAGCTTTATAACCGGTGGAAACTTTCCCGAACAGTTGTGTGTTGGTGCCTTCAACTCTTTTGCTTAGCTGTACCGAATAAGTTCCCTCACTTTGAAAGGAATCGTGCTCATCCCATCGGGCACTGACAATTGTATGGAAATTGTGGGGAAGTGAAGTGTCGGTTTGAGCAAAGATTGATCCGTAGTTATATTTTTTATTACTTGAAAGATTAAATGGTCCTGGGCTGATCGGAGTCCTCTCAAATTCGTATTTATAATACCCGGAACCGATAGTCCATGTTGATTTGGTCGTTGGGTGAAAGTTAATGATCGCTTCGAATTCGTTTCCAGTTTGTTTGAGGATGTTGTCTTGAAGAAATACATCCTTTATTGCCTTAAGATTGCTGTTGGTATGGCTGAAGAAGACCTGAGCATCCCAATTGTTACGGAACATTGATATCCTAGGAGAGAATAGATTGCTTTCATTTACGTTGATCTGAGGTTCTGGAAAAAAAGAACTCTGTTCAGAACCGGGTACTTGTAGATCGCTGCTCTGATAGAAGCTTAGAATGTCAAAGAACACCCCATCTGATAGTTCCAAAGAAAAATTGTTCCGAAGAGTTAAATTATTGAATTGGCTTTCTGGTCGATCATTTTCTGTCTGCAGATGGGATGCATCAAAGACAAAACCAATTTTCCCTTTTTTCGTGATGAATTGCAGGCCATTTCGTGTTGTTTGAAAAGATCCCGCTTCAGAAACCACCGACAAATTATTGCTATCTGTAATAAAGCGAGCATCAGACATGCGTAGGTTCAGTGCACCTGCAAGGGCATCGCTTCCGTAAAGACTGGACACTGGTCCACGAGCAAGTTCCACTGAATTTAGGAATGCCGTGTCTAAAAGTTCAATATTATAAAGTCCAGCCAAGCCGGGAGCGAGTCGACGTCCATTCAATAGAGTTACTAAGTGATTACTCTCTTGACCTCGAACGAAAAGAGACGAAGTCCCACCCATTTGTCCTGTCTGAACCATAGAGATTCCGGGAAGAAAATTTAACGCATCTTCGAGCTGATAAATTTGCCGCGTTCTAAGTGAAGAACCATCTAATGAATCAATTCCTGGAGAAAGTTGATTGAGATTTTTAGGTGTTTTGGTGGCAATTACAATGGTCCTTTCAATTTCCAGAGGAGATTTTTCATCCTCGGCTAGTATAATGTTAGGGGAAGTAAATACAATGAAGGCTGAGAGGGAAAAGATAAAAATTATTGAGGGTGGAACATTCAACCCCTTAAATCCAAGCAGATCAGACAAAGATAGGCTAAGGAGCCTAATTGTGTTTAGGATAAAAAATTTCATTGTGGATTCCTCTTTTGTGCGAAGAGAAATATTCTCAACTGACAAAGTCAAGTGTTCGGACTCCTGGATTATAACCTCCTTCTCGCCTTCACCCTGTTCATTGGCAGGATTGGTTTAGTGAGGATTCGTGGCCAGTTACCGCAGCGCCAACTGTCCCGGAATTTCACCGGGTTCCATGAACGTTGTCAGTGTAGTAGTATTAGTAGTTAGAGGGCCTTACTTGGCAAGATTATAATAGGAAGAATTTTCCATAGTCTGGACTATTATCGAATATTCGAAACGGCTGAACGCATTCTTTGAATTAAGTAATATATGGTTTGGCTTCTTAGTCGAACAAGTTTTTCACCGACAATTTGTGAAATGCATTCATCCTCAAGGGCAAGTACTTGTTTGATAGAGGCTCCTTCCAATGCTTCGCAAAGTATTGATGCTAGAGCCCTTGTCAGCGTTTGAACTTTCGGTCCCATTGAAATGTTAAAGAATACATTTTTCTGAATTATTTTTAAATGGATGCCGACAGTGTCCAGACATTGTTCATCATTCCGGATATCATCTAAGTCATAATCTTGATCAGGAACAGGTTCCCATACTTTTGATTTATTTGCATAGGAAAGAAGATTTTCTCTCTTCTCATCTTCAGTAAGAGACTCGAAAAAATCGATGATCTTCCTGAGCTTTTTGGGATGAGTAGGAATTTTCATTGAGCTTTTACCATAATTTAATATTATTTATTCCTCAAGTTTTAGGACTTATAGGCACGTTTGGCTATTTCATGCTAGGCTTAACCTTATGGGGAAAGAACTACCCGTTTCAGAGGAGCTGCTCTTGCGCATGCGAAAAGCTAAGATCTATGAACGCGATTTGATTGAGCGTTTCATTAGGGGGTCAGGACCAGGAGGTCAAAAAGTTAACAAAACGTCCTCTTGCGTTCAGCTTCGGCACATTACCAGTGGCATTGAAGTGAAGTGTCAAGATAGCCGTTCATTGATGGCAAACAGGATCCAAGCCCGTAATCTTATGTGTTCCATAATTGAAGAGCGGGAAAGGAAGCGAAAAGCGCGACGTAGATCCGAGCTTGAAAAGATACGCAGAAAGAACCGAAAGCCATCTAAGAGACAAAAGAAGCTGAACGTAATCAATAAGCGCAAGCATGGGATTAAGAAGAAAATGCGCAAGTCACCGAATATGGAAAATGAATAATTAAACCTGTTTGTCCTTAATTAGAAGGTTATTGACCTAATTCATGCATTTATTTGGGAAAGAGAATATTACAAAAATTAAGTAAAATTGTAATGGAATTGGAGTCTTTTTTTTTTAATAATATATAGCATTGGATAATTAAGATAAATTATGAACGCTTTATGGGAGTTTTATATAAACTACGAACCTGCGATGCGGACTTTCGTAGGGATTGGTGCCGTTTCCAGTTTAGTTCTGTTCATTCAAATGATTGTCATCCTGATTGGCGGTTCGGACTTGGATTTTGATCTTGGTGAGGTTGGCGAAGGTGGTGCGACCGGAATCTTTTCGATTCGCAGTATCGGTTCCTTTTTCACAGGTTTCGGGTGGACCGGAGCAATGTTTCTGCAGAACGGTCACTCCGTTGGGGTTGCCACTCTTGCAGCTACCTTGGTCGGCTCTTTAATACTTGCAGGGTTTCTAGGCCTAATGCGTTGGCTACATAGCTTTAAATCAGATGGAACCGTGAATTATAAGAACGCGGTCGGCAATGTTGGCAGCGTTTATATCCCCATCCCTGCAAAGAGAAAAGGAATGGGGCAGATTCAAGTCGAGGTTCAGGGTCGGCTTTCTGTGGTCAATGCTGTCAGTGACAGCGAAGAGAAGATTGAGAATCGAACTGCGGTCAGGGTCGAGAGTCTCGTTGACTCGAGGACGTTGCTCGTTGTAACTTTAGAGGAAGAAGCTTCGAAGGAGAAAGAATTAAGTCCCACAGAACTACAAGAATAAAACAAAAAAACCAACACATAGAACAAAGAGATTATGGATCCAAATTTTACACTAATAGCAATTATTTCAGTAATTGTCATCGCACTCGGGACGATAATATTTTTCTTTTCGCGATACCAGAAGTGTCCCTCGGACAGAATTTTGGTCATTTACGGAAGGACAAAGCCAGGCCAATCTTCTAAGTGTCTTCATGGTGGTGCTGCCTTTGTGTGGCCGGTCATTCAGGCGTTCGAGTATCTGGACTTAACCCCTATGCCGATTGATATCCCTCTGGAGGGAGCTCTTTCGAAGCAGAACATCAGGGTTAATACACCCTCAACCTTCACGGTAGGTATTTCCACTGACGCTGGAGTGATGAGCAATGCGGCCGAGCGTCTACTAGGACAAAATCTTGCGCAGATTAGCAACCTTGCCAAGGAAATCATCTACGGACAGATGCGTGTGGTAATTGCGACGATGGATATTGAGGCAATCAACGCGGACCGCGACGTCTTGATTGAAAAAATCAGAGATGGTGTTGAGGTCGAGTTGACGAAGGTCGGCCTGAAGCTGATTAACGTGAATATTCAGGACATCACGGATGAATCGGGATACATTGAGGCTTTGGGTAAAGAAGCTTCTTCCAGGGCTATTAACGATGCGAAAGTTCAGGTCGCGCAGCGAGAGAGAGACGGAAACATTGGTGAAGCTGATGCGCAGAGAGACCAAAGGGTTCAGGTTTCTGCAGCGCAAGCGCAGGCCGTTGAAGGAGAAAACCTTGCAAAAGTAAAAGTGGCCGAGTCTGACGCGGCAAGGCGAGAGAGGGAGGCTGAGGCCGAAAGACTCGCTTCTGCAGCAGAGAAAGTGAAGCAGGCTCAGGCGCTCCAGGAAGCTTATACTTCAGAGCAAAAAGCAGAGGTGGAGCGTGCGGAAAGGGACAAGTCAACCCAATACGCTAACGTGGTTGTGCCGGCCGAAATTGAGAAGCAAAAGATTGAAACGCTCGCCGAAGCAGACGCAGAAAAAACTCGTAGACTTAAGAAGGGTGAAGCTGATGGTATTCAATCATTGATGGAAGCTGAGGCCAAGGGCATCCTAGCAACCCTCCAGAGTAAGGCGCAGGGATTTGGTGACATTGTCAAGGCTGCAGGAGGAGCCGCAGATGATGCTACTTTGCTTCTTGTTACAGAGCAGTTGCCGGCACTTGTGGAAGAGCAGGTCAAGGCAATCTCTAACCTGAAGATTGATTCGGTCACGGTCTGGGACTCGGGAAAGGGTGAAGGGGGAAAAACTGACACTGCCAACTTCGTGTCCGGCCTTGTGGGTGCGCTTCCTCCATTACACGCATTGACCAAGAACGTTGGAATTGAATTACCTGAGTTTCTTGGGAAGTTAAGTGATGATCCGGCAGGGGCGGCTAAAATAATTGAGCAGGCAAAAGCAAAGTCAGTGGATTCTGCGCCGGAAGCTCCAGGACCTGAAGCTTAGATATAACAATTAATTATTTAATTAATGATAAGTGGCGGCCCTTGCGGGCTGCCACTTATTTATTATAGATTCAGTTATTTTGCAACGAGCTTTAAAAAGCTTTTCTTAGCCTCTGCCGATACAATTGAAAAGACAGTGTCTCCAACTTCAATCATATCTGTTGCTCTCGGAACTTTTGCGTGAATACCCTTAATAATGGCTACAAAAATAGAGCCTGGAGGGAGGGAGATTTCACCAACGGTCGTGCCTGCCACTTTGGACTTTTCTCTGATTGTTGTTTCGATGATTTCACCTGCGGGAATTTTCTTCACAATGTGATATTTGTCTGAAGTGATGAAGCGCATCAATTCCCGTCTCACCACTTCTCTAGGACTAATCACTTCCTTGATTCCGAGTTGGCTCTTTGCTTGGTTCACTGCATTTGCATAATCTGTTCTGTGAATGAGAGGAATGCAGCTCTTCGTTCCAAGGTTCTTTGCTTGGAGGCAAGTCATTACGTTATCTTCATCACTGTGTGTTGTTGCTACAAAGAAATCTGCTATTCCTATCTGTTCTTCCCGCAATTCATTTAGTGAGGCGGCATCAGCGTGAATAACCGTGGCTTTACCTGCTAATTCTTCAGCAAGTGCTTCTGCGTGGTCTTGGTTTTTCTCAAAGATGCGGATCTGACAGTTCCAAGGACTAATCATCTGTGCGAGGGAGAGTCCGTATTCGCCTCCGCCAAGAATTACTACATTAGCGCCTTTTTCTTTTTCGGGTTTACTTCTAAGAGACGTTGCTGTTTTTGATAATCGGCTAGGGTCTCCAAAGAGTGTTATTTGATCATTGGGCTCAATTTTTTCCTCGGCTGTCGGAACAAATGATCTTTCGGTCCTTTGAATTGAGGCGACTCTTACTCGTTCTGGTAGATTTAGCTCGAGCAGCGATTTTCCACATGCGTTGCTGTTTTCAGGAATACGTATTTGCTGGATTTCTATCCGACCTCTTGCGATTTCTTGAATTGCTATACCTTCAGGATTCCTAATGTGTTTTGATATTTCAATTGCGGAAAGTCGTTCTGAACTAAATATGTGATCTAGAGCGAAATTGGACCTGTAATCAAACATCCATTCTTCTCTAAGTAGCAATGGTGATACCCTGCAAATGGTTTTCTTTGTTCCGAGTTCTTTTGCTAATTTGCATGCAATAAGATTTGTCGAATCGTTGCTAGTAAGAGCAAAGAGTAAATCGGATTCAGCAATTCCGGCTTCAAGTAATAGTTCTACAGATGTGCCACTACCAGTGATTACTCGACCGTCTATTTCACTGGCCGAGGACTCTGCTAGTTTCTCATTGCTTTCTATTACAATAATGTCGTGAGATGCGCCTGACAGGCTCCTCGCTAAGTGAAGTCCTATCTGTCCTGCTCCAATGATGATGATGTTCATTTTTCAGTTATTGTGATTAATCTTTCTGCAATTAGCTGATAGTAGATTTGGGATAGATCTTGAATTCCTCTCCAAGTGTCTTTTTTAATTCGCTCATTGGGAGTCCGACAACGTTAGTGTATGAACCTGAGTATTTATCTATAATGAACTCTCCATGTTCTTGAGCGGCATAAGCTCCTGCCTTATCAAGCGGATTAATTAGGTTTAGATATTGAAGAATCTCAGTTTCGGTTAATGACTTGAAAGTAACTTCGGTAATGACTTGAAAGTTAATTTTCTGATTGTGCGATAGTATGGAGACACCAGTCGTTACTTCATGGGTTCTACCAGTCAATTGTGCAAGCATGAGCAAGGCTTGTTCTAGATCTGTTGGTTTCCCGAAGATTTTATTATCTAAGGAGACAACCGTATCAGCACCAATGACAATAGAATCAGGATTCGCATTTGATATCGGTTCGGCTTTCAGTTTTGCATTGGCAGTAGTCAGTTCCACAGCATTCATGGATTCGTTACTGATTTCTTCTACATTCGAACAACATACTTCGAATTGATATCCGGCTTCGTTCATCAATTGGTGTCGTCTCGGTGAGCTAGAAGCTAGTAAGAGTCTCGGCATATGCAACTTCTCAACCCTCTTGACGAGGATGCAAAACATATCAACATATCGTGATTTGTTGATATATAAACTTGAAGACATTGATTTGCACTGTAAAATTAGGCAAATGAGCAAATATTGCATAAAAAATGAACTGCAAAAATTGATAACGCAGCGCATTGCAATTCTTGATGGAGGAATGGGTACAACGATTCGTTCCTATGGCCTCGATGAAACAGCCGCTCGTGGAGAGCGATTTGCAGATGTCAAAAAAGATATTTTAAATAATGGAGACATTCTCTCACTGACACAAGCGGAAGTCATAGGTGATATTCATCGGAAATTCTTCGAAGCCGGATCGGACATTGCGCTTACAAATACTTTTTCCGCAACATCAATAGCGCAGAGTGAATTCTTTGTAGATGATCCTCGGGAATTAGGTGAGGGCAGAAAAGGGCAGGATTTTTTTCAAAAGATTATCAATGATGATGCACTCAATGATTTGGCTCGGGAGATCAATCTGAAATCTGTTCAGATATGCAGGCGCTGGGCTGATAGGGTAGGGGAAGAGAGCGGACAGAAAAAATACGTTGCCGGATCGATAGGTCCATTGACTGTTTCATTGTCCCAATCACCTGATGCGGATGATGCTAGTTATAGAAATGTAAATTTTGATCAGGTAATAGTTACTTATTCTCATCAAGTAAGGGCTCTCATTGAAGGAGGATGCGATCTCCTAGTGATTGAGACTATTTTTGATGCTTTAAATGCGAAAGCTGCTTCAGTTGCAATTGAGCGGGTCTTTGAGGAAAAAAAAGTTCATTTGCCGGTAATTATTTCAGCGGCCGTTGGGATGGGAGGGGAAACGATGATCTCAGCAATGAAGATTGAGGCTTTTATTAATTCTTTTCGTCATATGAACCCTTTTGCAATTGGTTTGAATTGTTCATTAGGGCCGGACCTGATGCGACCATTTTTGGCTGAACTTTCTTCCAAGGCTGATACATTAATATCTGTTTACCCGAACGCGGGGTTACCGAATCCCCTTGCGCCTACTGGTTTTGATTTGATGCCGAATGATATGGCTAAATATGCTGGGGAATTTGCTAGTTCCGGTTTGATCAATATAGTGGGTGGGTGTTGTGGTAACACTCCGGAACATATTGCAGCTATTGCTGAAGAGGTAAAAAAATATGCGCCTCGTAAATTACCGAAAATTGAATCGGTGATGAGATTGAGTGGTTCTGAGGCTTATAATCATAGCTCAGAGAAAAATTTCTTAATGATAGGGGAACGCACGAATGTGGCAGGTTCTCCTAGGTTTGCGAAATTGATAAAGGAGGGGATGCTTGAAGAAGCGGTCAATATTGCGAGGCAACAGGTTGAGAATGGTGCCAACGTCATTGATATCTGTATGGACGAGGGCCTCATTGATGGTGTGGAAATGATGGGCCGTTTCTTGCGTCTTCTTGGATCTGAGCCTGACATTTCAAAGGTTCCTGTCATGATTGATTCTTCAAAGTGGGAAGTCATTGAAGAGGGACTTAAGAGTTTGCAGGGCAAGTGCATTGTAAATTCTATTTCACTCAAGGAAGGAGAAGTGGAATTTATAAATAAGGCCAGAACTATCATGCAATACGGTGCCGCGGTAGTTGTTATGGCTTTTAATGAAGAGGGTCAGGCCGCTGACTATGAGGATAAGATTAGTGTTTGTGAGAGGGCTTATAGAATACTTGTTGATGAAGTAGGATTCGATCCTCAGGATATTATTTTTGACCCTAATATTTTGACGATTGCTACGGGCATGGAGGAACATAATCATTATGCTGTTGATTTCATAAAGGCAACCCGGTGGATAAAGAAGAATTTATCTGGAGCCAAGGTCAGTGGAGGAGTGTCTAATATTTCGTTTGGGTTTCGTGGTAACAATATTGTTCGCGAGGCGATGCATTCGGCCTTCCTGTATCATGCGATTGATGCAGGGATGGACATGGGAATTGTGAATGCAGGAATGCTTGAGGTTTATGAGAAAATTCCTAAGGACCTTTTAAATAAGGTGGAAGACGTATTATGGAATCGTAATTCTGAGGCAACAGAATCACTCATTAAATATGCTGAGCAGTTTAAGGGTGAGAAAGGTAAACAGAATGAAATTGATCTTTTATGGCGTGATTCATCTGTGGAAAAACGCTTGGAGTATTCACTCCTCAAAGGGATAACAGAATATATTGATGAGGATACGGAGGAGGCGAGAAATAAGTATGGTAAGCCCATTAAAGTGATTGAAGGCCCAATGATGGACGGCATGAAAATTGTTGGGGATTTATTTGGAGAAGGGAAAATGTTTTTACCTCAAGTTGTTAAATCAGCAAGGGTCATGAAAAAAGCAGTCGCTTATCTTGAACCATTCATGGATAAGGAAAAACAGTCTTCGCGGTTTTCAGGAAAAGTAATCATGGCGACGGTTAAGGGTGACGTCCATGACATAGGAAAAAATATTGTAGGGGTGGTACTTGCATGTAATAACTTCGAAATTATTGACATGGGTGTAATGGTTCCGTGCGATAAAATTTTGAATAAAGCGAAGGAGATCGGGGCCGATATTATTGGGTTAAGCGGATTAATTACACCGAGCCTTGATGAGATGATGAACGTTGCTTCGGAAATGGAGAGGCAAAACCTTCAAATTCCTTTACTCATTGGTGGAGCTACTACAAGTGCTGCTCATACAGCGATTAAGATTGCTCCTAATTATGAAGGGCCTGTCATTCATGTTCTTGATGCTAGTCGTAGTGTTCCTGTAGTAACTTCTCTTTTAGGTGAAGACGCGAAGAATGACTTTGTGCTTGAGAATGAAAAAAAACACGATGAGATGCGAGAGAGTTATGGGGCAGCAAAGAAAAACAAAAAAATAATTTCTTTGGAGGAAGCGCGACAGAATTCTTTTATTTCTGATTGGGAAGGTATGGAAATTGCTGAGCCTTCTGGAAGAATGAGAGAAGAATCATTTCCCTTAATTGAGGATATTATGCCCTACATTGATTGGTCTCCTTTTTTTCATGCTTGGGAGCTTCGTGGTCGATATCCTTCGATTTTTGATGATGCTAAATGTGGAGATGAGGCGAAAAATCTTTATGCGGATGCCCAAATAATGCTTCAGAAAATAATTAAAGAGAAGGCATTCAAGGCATGTGGGGTCTGGGAAATTTATCCTGCTAATACCGTTGGAGATGATATTGAAATCTACACTGACCAATCACGGGTAAATGTAAGGACAATTTTCCATACCTTAAGGCAGCAGTTCACAAAGAAGAAAAAACCTAACTATGCATTAGCTGACTTTGTTGCGCCAAAGAGTAGTGGGCGGCAGGATTTCCTTGGTGGATTTGTGGTTTCAATTCATGGTGCTGATGAGTTGGCTTCAATATATGAAAAGTCTAATGATGACTATTCATCTATAATGACTAAAGCTTTGGCTGACCGGTTAGCGGAGGCATTTGCTGAAAAAATGCACAGTGAAGTCCGCCAAGCATGGGGCTATGAACTTTCCGGTCAATTGTCTAATGAAGATTTCATCCGAGAGCGATACCGTGGCATTAGGCCGGCGGCTGGGTACCCTGCGCAGCCTGATCATAGCGAGAAAGCTAAACTCTTCGAAATTCTAAATGCGGAAGAAGTGACTGGATCCAGTTTGACTGAGAGTATGGCTATGAGCCCCGGGGCATCGGTTAGTGGATTGTATTTTTCTCATCCAGAATCTCGCTATTTTGGGGTTGGTGATATAGCTAAGGATCAGGCTGAAGATTATGCTAAGAGGAAAGGGCTCCCGTTATCTACAGTGGAAAAATGGCTTGGTCCTTGGCTCAGCTATTAAAATTGGCGGATTTCCTTTTACTTCGTTGCAGCTTACTGAAGATCCGTCCATCTTGGCAAAGATGTTTTCGTTTCTAAGATTGTTTGGTTTGGTTTTATGGGTTGGTGTTGTTCTTTCCGGTTGCCGAACGACGGACCTTACTAATGACCCGGCGTACGTTGAAGCTTTACGAGATCGTGCTGCTAAAATTAAAAGTGAACCGTTAGGTGATTATTTTATTGGTCGACGTTACTACGTTTATCGAATGAGGTTCTGGGGTTATTTACGTAAACCGGGTCAGGAATGGAAAGATTCTTCATTAGTTGTAATGAATGAAGGGTTCAAGCCGGTGCCTGATAGGTTGCCTGAAATTAGTGAGGGAGAAGAAGAGAGTTTTGGTATGGATCCGTCAAAATTAAAAGCAGTGCAACGCTTTGGTTTTGATCACAATTATGAATATAAAATCAAAGGTAAATTTTCAGGGAAAAAAGTGTATGACCCAAATCCAAATATGTTTATCCCTGAATTTATTTTGACTGATTACCAGTTAATTAATGCGGATCCTGGTTGGTTGATTTCACCCCTAGAAATTTATAATTTTAAGGTTTTGCCGAAGTTTCGAAGGAGGTAGTGGAAAATAAAATTCAACTATGATCGTCTCGCCCTTGACCGGAACGTCTGAGGGATTGATAATGTTATAGGGTTTTTGCTCATCACAATAACCAATCCCCCCCCCAATATGATGGTTTGCCCTCCTATTATAGCGTTTAAATCGATTCAATCGGTTTTATTAATCTTCGTTTGGCTTCTGATTCAAGTGGAAGTTATTGCTGATTCTAAGATCATTGTATCCGAAATTTACTACAATCCCAATGGTCCGGATGAGGCGAGAGAATTTATAGAGATAAAAAATGTTGGAGATTTGGCTGAAGATATTTCTGGTTGGCAGTTCACTAACGGGGTGACTTACACATTTCCTAATCAAACGTTTCTAGGGCCTGGTGAATTTTACGTGATTGTTGCGAATGCTGAATTCTTCGCTACTCAATACCCTCAAGTCGTGATTGGAGGACAGTACATTGATGATGATGGTGCAGGTGCTGGACGCGCTGGTTTATCGAACCGGGGAGAGAGGATTACTTTAAAGGACGGTCCTGATGAAACAGGAAATAATATTTATTCTTTTCGTTATTATGATGGTGATGATGGTGATATTCCTGATCTTCCAGAATTACCTGAAGAAGATGATCTTGAGCGGGCATTCTGGCCCAGTTCAGCTGATGGGGGTGACTATGCATTGGTTCATATAAATCCAGATGGATCTTCTGATGAAGATGATTATAAGAGCTGGAGGCCAAGTATTTCTATGCATGGATCACCCGGTGAAGATGAGCCTTTGCCGAACCCCTTGTTACCTATTTATATTAACGAAGTTAGGACACGAGATGGAGATTTGGATAATGATGCTATTGAAGTATATAACCCTAATAGCACTGATATAGATATAGGTGGTTGGTACGTCTCTGATAATATTGATACGCCAACAAAGAACGCTCCAATTATTGATAACAGTATTGTGCCTGCTGGAGGGTACCTCGTGCTTGAAAATGGAATTAATGGATTTGTTATAAGCGCTAGCTCAAAGGGCGAAAGAGTTTTTATTTATTCAGCTGTCGATACTATTCTTACAGGTTGGGTCCATGGGTTTCATTTTCCCGCATCTGAAGATGGCAAGAATTTTGCAAGATTTTCAGATGTTAGTGATCATGAATACTTAATACCAGATGATCCGAGTTTAGGTCTTGAGAATGGAGATCCTTCAGTGTCAGGCCTAAAAATAACAGAAATTATGCACACTCCTGGATACGGTTCTTCTGTTGAGTATGTGAAAATTGTTAATAATGGTCCTCAGGAGGCTCTTCTTTATGACCCGCTATCCGATGGAGATAATCTATCATTAAATGGTTTTGGTGTGACTGTTTCTGGGGAAAAGCCTACACTGGCAGTAGGAGAAGTCGCTTATATTACAAATGTAGAGGAGTCCGTATTTCGTTCAGCCTATGACTTGGACGTTTCTACGCGTGTTTTCGCAAACTCTGAAGGAGGATCACTAAATGGAGGCGGTGAGCTATTAGAATTGCGGATTCCTATCACTATTGAAGGATTGCAGAGAGACGCACCGGGGCATGCCCGATATTATGCGATTTTAGATTCGGTAGAATATGATGATGAGTTTCCTTGGCCAGTTGCTGCTGATGGACAGGGGTACAGTTTAATAATAGAGAATCCAGTAGGACCTGGTTATAGAGCTATTGATTGGAAATCGAGTCCTTATAGGGGTGGCTCTGCATTTGGTGGAGGAGCAGTGCTGATAAATGAGATTTTGTCTCACACGGATCTTCCCCAAACAGATGTAATTGAGCTCTATAATCCTAGTTCGGAGGATGTAGAGATCGGAGGTTGGTATTTGACTGATGACCCTTTATTAGAGCCTAAGAAATATATAATTCCAAATGGAACAGTGATTTCTGCGGGTGGGTACTGGGCAGTTAATGAAGATAATAACGCTGATCCTGGCGCTCCACCTAATTACTTTGGAACATCCTTTTCAATTAGTTCTAGAGGAGATGAAGTATTTTTATTTTCTGCTAATTCTGAAGGTGATTTTACCGGATTTTCGCATGGAGCTAAGTTTGGCGCGACTCAGAATGGGGTTTCAATAATCAGGTACATTAATGGTGTGGGAATTGAAAAATTTGTATCTCAATCAGATTCTCCGACAGTAGAGATTAATCGGTTCAAGGCATTTCCTGATGGTTATTCTAATAATCCCCCGCTCATTGAGCGAGCGGTTATCAGTGAAATTTCATATGAACCATCAGAAGGTGGTATTGAATATATAGAGATTTCAAATATTAGCGGAGCTGCATTACCCTTATATGATACAACGCCAGTTAATTTGGGTGGTGATCCTAGTAATAACTGGTCTGTGGATGGGATCGTTTTTACTTTCCCAGGAAACGAACCTGAGCTTCAGCCTGGAGAGCGAGTAGTTATAATTCCAAAGGGTATACCCGTTAGTGATTTTCGGAATCGGTATAATGTTCCAAATGGAGTGATTATTTATGGAGCGGATAATGGTTTTACCGGAGCATTAAATAATGGTGGTGAGAAGATTGTATTGCTTCGGCCTGACAAACCTGATTTTGTTCCGGGTGTTGGTATTGTTGTTCCTATGATTGAAGTTGATTCAATTCATTATGATGACATTGATCCATGGCCGTTAGGCGCAGGTAGAAGTATTGAGCGTATTGTTGAATCAGATTTTGGAGATGATGCGACCAACTGGCAGGCGTCAGTTGATCCTTTAGGTAGTCCAGGAAAAGAAAATAGCGTGATCTCTTCTGGTTACGATGATTGGTCCCAACTGGAATTTAGTGATGAAGAATTACAGGGGGATAGGACTGGCCCTGAGGATGATTTTGATCGGGATGGTATAATTAATCTTCATGAATATGCTTTTGGTTTGAGCCCTAAGACTGCGGCTCCTCAAGAAAGTCTACCGAGGGTCAAGTTTGTGCAGAATAACGGTTTTCAAAGTGTAGCGATACATTTCCAGAAACTTGTAGGAGCCAATGATGTCGATATTACGGTCCAACGATCTCATGACATGCTTTCATGGACAGTTATTAATGAAGGGGCGGCTGTAGATAATGAAGACGGGACTATGAATATGATTTATTACGATCCTCTAAATTTAGAGGATGGTAAGATTTTTTTCAGGCTCATAGTTGAATTAGAAGTTCCTTAATTTTACCACATCAGTGAGGTTTGGCTTAGTCCTCGGAATTGTATTTTTGGTGAGTTTAAAAAGTACGAATCTCTTAAGCTGTAAATATTTGTTCTTGGAATAATACAAACTTTATTTAATATTAACTAAATATTTGTATTATTTGAAATTTAATGCAACGAGACGGCTTCCTAGTAGCGACGATCAGAAATGGCATTTTCATTTAAAGAGTTATTTAAAAAAGAGGATCATGAGATTCTTCAAGATGTGAGAAAGCTCAGCTTTCATCCAGTTGAAAAAGATCAGATTCAAGACAGCAAAGATGCAATAAAAGGTCGTGTTGAAAACACGAGTCCCTTTGAACTCGTTGAAGAAAGTTCTCAAGCAATTAACAAAAAAGTCACAGAATCCAACACTAATTTTTGTTCTGAAAATTCATTTCCCAATCAAGACAAAAAGGACAATGAAGCTGGTTTAAACTTTTTAGATGAACCGAGTACGGATCCGCCTTTTTCTTGGTCCCATGATCCTATTAATAAAGAGAATACCGATGGGGGTGATCCATTTCTGCATCAATCTATTGGAAAATGTGAAGATCAAGAAACGCAAAATATTCCCGGTACAAATGATTCTTCAGATTTCTTTCTATCTGAATCTGAAATTGATAAAAATTTTTCATTTATCAAAGAAGAGTCATTGGAACAATTAAGAGGCAATGAATTTTGGCCTCTTGGTAAGGCTGAATCATCAAAACTAAAGAAAACAGCGCTACGTTCGTTGGAGGACCTCTCTCCAACTTCTAGAAATGTTGAAGAGAAGTTAATAATGCCTTTTATATTGGATGATGGTGAAATTAATTATGAATATATCCTAAAGCAAATTGAAGCGATGCCAGGAATTAAGAAATGTGCATTAATTTCTGAGAGCGAAGAGTCTTTTATCTTATCGCAGCTGCCTTGTTCTTCGGAATATTTTAACAAGGTATTGGTTGCTGAGCTAAGGAGTTTTTGCTCTAAATTTGAGCTCATGAATGAGAATCCACTAACGATTAGTTATAAACAGGAGAGGGTAAGTTGTTTTAATGACAATTCTTTGTTTATAAGCGTTTTACATGGACCTGATGAATTGGGATCAGATGTTGAGCGAAAAATAATTGATTTGTTAAGTCAAATATCTAAAACAGCCGAGGTTTATCAGTAGAAGAGAGTTTTTAAATTCATTAATGATTTTGAGTAGAGCCCTTTACTCGTAAGATGTTCCGTGCGACTTTGTGGGAGTTATTAACTAAAAACAAAGGCCTAAATTAATATGTTCGAGATGATCAGTAAAGGAGGACCATTGATGTGGTTGCTTCTAGCATGTTCTATATTAGCGATGGGGGTATTCCTAGAGAGATTATTTTTGTTTCATCGTTCCACAATTAATGTAGGGGAATTTTTACAAGGTTTATCTAATTTGATTCGTAAGAAGAATTATGCTGAGGCATTGCAAGTTAGTGCGGGGACCCCTGGACCAGTAGCTCGCGTTATTCATTCTGCTATTATTAGACATGAATTACCTAGATCTGATCTGAAGGAAATTGTTCAAGAGTCCGGTCAGCTAGAAGTGCCGAGGCTAGAACGTTATTTGTCTGTCATGCTAACGATTGCTTATATTGCGCCTCTTTTAGGATTATTAGGCACAGTGTTGGGTTTAGTTGATACTTTTGTGAAATTTAATGTTGTGAGTGGTCAGGCCACGATGGGGGATTTGTCTGAAGGGGTTTATCAAAGTCTTATAACTTCGGCGGCTGGGCTTGCGGTAGCTATACCTACTTTCATTTTATATTCATACCTTTCTACATTTGCTCGAAATTTAATGCATGATATGGAAAGGGGCGGCATTGAGGTTGTCAATATTCTTGAAGATGCCCGGAAAGATGAAGAGGTCCTTGAGTTTGCTCTTCCTCGTGGAAGGGATGCAAATAAAGAGGCTTCGAAAGTTGGAGGCGACTTTAAAAAAGAATCAGGTTTAAAGTAATTAAACGAACAAATGAAACTTGAGAGTACGCTCCGATCTAGGCGCACTTTTTTACATCTTGCGTCATTACTTGATATTATCTTTTTGTTGTTGTTGTTTTTTCTATTGAGCTCTGATGCGGTTGTCCGTTCAGGAATTGCTGTCACAACGCCCAAGTCTTGGTCGTCGTTGAATTCAGCGACTGGAGCAAATGTAATAACAATATCCGGCAGTAAATCTGACCAAATATTTTTCAATGATAAACTTATAACAATTGAGCAACTTAAAAAGAAACTAATTAAGAAACCAGAAGATGAAGGTGTTGCTTTGCAGGTTGTTATTCGTGCTGATCAGACTTCTCGATTTGGAGAAGTAATTAAAATCTGCAACTTAGTGGCTGGCGCTGGATTCTCTCCTATCCTCGCCACTCGCGCCGATCAGAGACAATGAATAGTGTTATATTAGGTACTGAGGATAGTAAATCAGTTTTCATTTTTGATTGGGTTGCTAGAGCAAAAAGGCCTTTTTGGATAGTGGCATTTATTTTCCTTTCGCTTCTTGGTCATGTCCTTTGTTTCTATCTTTTTAGTGTCGTATATCCCCCTCAGAAAAGAGAATTACTTAATGCATTAGAAGTTACTGTTTTAGATTCATCTAACCCACAGGCTCAATCTTTTTTAAAGCATATAGACGATCGATTTATTGCTCTTGATCAAGAGGTTACTGCTGGAGTTTTGGGTCAGTCTCTTTCAGATACCGCTGTGAGGTTCGAGCCTTTTTTTGAAAACCACTCCTCTAAATTTAAAACTATTCCGCCATTTAGCAGTGAGAATACCGGTAGGTTTTTTCCCTCTGGCTCGTTGCATCTTCCTCCTCCCAATGGAAGGGCAATTAAAGGATATAATAATCTCAGAGTGGATGAAGTTAAGCCGGTTGTCACTCTTTTATGGGATAAAGAAAAACGTTCTACCGTTAGCTCTTTTGAGTGGCATGATGAGAGTAAAATTAATATTCCGAATGGAATTGATAGTTTAAATATTCACATTGGGGTTGATAGATTCGGAAGGGTTGTTCACTTATTGCCTGAAAAGAGTGCAGGAAAGAAAATAGATAAAGCGATTATTAGATCATTAAGATCAATGCGATTTTCTTCAGTATCCGTAGAAGAAATAACTTGGGCGATGGTTACCATTAATTGGTAAGCTACCTTATAGCTTCATAATGTTTCAAATATCTCTGACTAACATCCTTGTAATGTATCTCGTCATAACTCTTGTTGTTTTATTCGGAGTATGGTTAGCAAAGGATTGGGCGCGTAAGCGTAGGGAGAAAAAAGACAGAAAATATCGGCTTGTATGTAATATTTGTGGAGAGCAGTATGAGGATAGATCTAGGAATGATATTCCTCCCTGTCCAAGTTGTGGGGCGTTGAATGAAAGGGTTTGGTTAAGTGACTTATAAATATAAATTGTTGATTATGCGCAAATGTTATAAGTTAAGACTTCATACGATTATTATCCTCAATGAGTGAACGTAGAGTAGTTATTACAGGAATGGGAGTGGTCAGTCCAATAGGGATTGGTCTTGATTCTTTTTGGGCTTCTTTAATTGAAGGGAAAAGTGGGATTAAGCGGATTTCTAGTCTTGATCCATCAGACTTCTATTGTCAGATCGGCGGAGAAGTTAATGACTTTGAGCCTAATCTATATTTTAAAAACCCAAAAGATGCTCGCCGTGCCGATCGGTACTGTCAATTGGCGATGGCTTCAGCAAAAATGGCATATGAAGATGCTGGTATTTGCGAAGGATCTTTCGATCCTTATCGTTTCGGATGCATGATAGGAAGTGGCATTGGGGGGTTAAGTACTCTTGAAAAACAGCATAAAAATTATTTAGAGCGTGGTCCAACAAAAGTGTCACCGTTTCTTATTCCGATGATGATTGCCAATATTAGTAGTGGTCTTATTTCCATAGAATATGGTTTGTCAGGACCGAACATGTCGATCGTGACAGCATGTGCTACAGCTAATCATAATATTGGTGAAGCATGGAGAATGATACGGTTTGGTGATGCAGATATTTTTCTTGCAGGTGGAGCTGAAGCATCCATTTCGACTATGGGGTTATCAGGGTTTGGATCAATGAAAGCATTGAGTAGTCGGAATGATGAACCCGAAAAAGCTTCAAGGCCATTTGACAAGGAGCGCGATGGTTTTGTAATGAGCGAAGGATCTGGGGTTGTTGTTATAGAAGAACTTGAGCATGCAAAAGCCCGAGGAGCTGAAATATATTGTGAACTTTCCGGCTATGGCGTTTCCGCCGATGCGTATCATATGACTTCACCGCACCCGGAAGGATTGGGTGCAAGTCATTGCATGAACAATGCATTAAATCATGCTCAGGTTAACGCTCAGGATGTAGATTATATTAATGCTCACGGTACTTCTACTGGGCTTGGAGACATATGCGAAACTAGAGCTATTAAGCTGTCGTTTGGGGAGAAGGTTAATGACGGTCTTTTAGTTAGTTCTACCAAGTCCATGACCGGCCATTTGCTAGGTGCTGCCGGAGGGGTAGAGCTTGCTGCTTGTGTTAAATCTGTAAATACCGGGATCGTTCCTCCTACAATTAACCTTGATAATCCTGATGATGAGTGTGATTTGGATTATGTTGCCCATAAAGCACGTGAGACAAATGTGGACATTGCTTTGAGTAATAGTTTCGGGTTTGGTGGGCACAATGCGTCTCTTGTCATTAAGAAATTTAAATAAATAGTTTAGATGTTAGCTGATGATAATTTAAGTGAGTCAGTTAATGGTCGTCGCTGTTTTATTTCTAAATCTGCTTTTGGGTTTGGATCAATTCTTTTGTGCGAAGATGTTTTAGCGAATATTCGAAAATTAGAAGGGCCGGTTAAAATTGGAATGATAGCTGATTTGCATCACGATGTGATGCATGATGGGGATCGACGATTGGAATCGTTTCTTCAAGCTATGAAGAATGAAAACCCGGACGCAGTAATTCAACTTGGAGATTTTGCTTATCCAAATAAAAAGAATAATGAAATATTAGAAAATTTTCAGAATTCTAACCCTAATGCATTTCATGTTTTGGGTAACCATGATGTCGATGGTGGCCATTCATTTGATGAGGTTGTTAAACTTTGGGGGATGAAGGGGAGATATTATTCGCAAGATGTCAATGGTTTGAAATTAATTGTTTTGGATGGCAATGAGAAATCACCAGATCATACAAAGGGATATCCATCCTATATGGGAGGGGCTCAATTGGTGTGGCTGAAAAATGAATTAGAGAAGTTAGAAGGGCCTATAATAATTGTGTCTCACCAACCTATTGCAGGACCATGGAGTATCGATAATGCGAAAGAGGTCCAGGAGATACTTCAGGTTCACCGAGGTAAGATAATTTTGGCCTTGAATGGGCACACTCATATTGATCACGTTTTTCGCAAGGATGGTATAATTTATTTCCATATTAATTCAGCATCCTATCAATGGGTTGGTGGTAAGCATCGGCATAAAAGTTATGCGAAAGATATTCATACTAAATATCCATATATTGAATATACTTGCCCTTACAAGGATTCATTATTTACCACTCTGACTCTGGATCCATCATCGAGTCGCATTGATATTAAGGGGAGATCGAGTGAATGGGTCGGACCGTCTCCTGCTCAAGTTGGGAAAGAAATGCATGAAGAATTAACTGATGGAGAAGAAGTGTGTCCACGTATTAGATCAAGGAGACTAATAAGATCAAAAAAATAGTTTTAGTAGACTAGTAATGATTTAATTTCAGTTTCCCCTAATTTTTCTTTTCCATTTAGAAACTTGAGTTCAATAAAGAAGCATGCTGAATGTACGTTAGCTCCTAATTTTTTAACGAGTTTCAAGGTTGCTTCTGCGGTTCCTCCTGTGGCTAGAAGGTCATCTACAATGATGACCTTTTCTCCAGGTGAAATAGCATCCTTATGTATTTCTACTACTGATTCACCATATTCTAATGAATAGGATTCAGATTCTGTCATCCAAGGTAACTTGCCCGCTTTCCGAACTGGAACGAATCCAACCTCGAGTAAATTAGCTATGGCGGCCCCAAAAATAAATCCTCTAGCGTCTATTCCAACAACTTTATCAATTTTTGTACCTTTTGTAGCAGATGCCATTGCGTGGATACTCATTGAAAAAAGTTCAGCATCCGCTAGAACGGGTGTTATGTCCTTAAATAGAATTCCGGGCTTGGGAAAATCTGGGACATCACGTATTGCTTTTTCTAGCCTATGTATTTCAATATTTTTCATTAAGATATAGGAGTCATAGCACAAAATTTAAGCGGTTGAAATATCTAGATGAAATCACATATAAGTTAATTACTTCTTTTGCAAAGCGGTTGGGCAAGGATTAATATACAATTTCTCAAAAAATGGATCGTGATCGTTTATTTTTAGTTTGTGCTGCGGTTTTTTTCTGCGGTGGATTTTTATATGCAATTACCTCTTTGCGTAACGGGCATTATAAGAAATCTGTGTGGAATTTTTTAGCTATGTTTTTAGGCCTGGTTTTTCAATCGATGTTCTTGGCGGAGCGTGGTCAAGTCCATGAGCGCTGCCCGGTGACAAACTTATTAGAAATACTGATTTTTGTATCTTGGTCTATGGTCATTATTTACCTTCTTTTTGGATCAAGTTACAGGCTCTCATTAATGGGAGTCTTCACTTCTCCTTTAGTTCTGATTATCTGTATCATAGCTGCTTTAGTGCCATTTGATAAAGATCAAGCCATTAAAGCTGCGGCAGATCTTGGCGGAGCCGAAACTTGGACGGAATTGCACATCGGAGTATCATTAATTTCGTATGGATCCTTTGGTATGGCTTGTGTAGCAGGTTTGATGTTTTTACTCCAAGAGCATCATGTGCGTTCGGGTAAATTAGAGACATTGTTTTATCATTTACCACCAATGCATAATTTATCTAAAGCGGTTTTCAGGCTTATGTTTTTTGGAGTCATATTGCTAGCAGCTGGAATTTTTTCTGCAGAGAAAATTCCTCCGAAAGGAGGTAGCCACCCCTTGTGGCCTTTGTATGCGATATGGATTCTCTATGCAGTAATTTGTTTTGTTGGATTCTTTCGCGGAATTGTTGCACGTAGACTTGCTCAGTTTGCTGTATTTGCCTTTCTAATTTCATTTTTAAGTTTGTTGATTATTTCTTGGAATTGATGGGAGACATAAATTCAGGTGAAATCTTTTGTGTGGGCATTAATCATGAATCGGCTCCAGTATCAGTGCGCGAGCAAATGGCCATTCCAGAGTCCAAGCTTGGAGAGAAATGCTCTTTAATTACTAAAAAGGAAGAATTTCATGAGGCGGTGATTATTTCCACATGCAATCGTATTGAAATATATACCGTAGCCAATTCAGATGAATTTTCTAAACTTGAGGAGTGTTTTGCTTTTTTATATGGGGAAGAAGAAATGAAATCTTTGCCTTTTTATAAATTTAGGGGATCTGAGATGATGAATCACTTGTGTCGAGTCGCGAGTGGTCTTGATTCAATGATTTTGGGGGAAACTGAAATTTTGGGACAAGTTAAAAAATCATATGCAGCAGCGCATTTGGCGGGACAAACTTCACGTTATTTAAATAAACTTTTTCAGAATGTCTTTAAGATTGCCAAATATGTAAGAACTAATTCAAAGATTACTCGTGGAGCGACCTCGGTAGGCGCTGCTGGAGTCGATTTGGCAGAGAAGATATTTGGGAACCTAAAAGACTGCAATGTGATGATTCTTGGAGCAGGACAGATGGGTGCAATGGTTGCTAAAACACTCGCTGGTCGCGGAGTAAAAGGACTAGTAGTGTCTAGCAGATCACATGACAAGGCCATTGCTCTTGCGGAAGAAATGAACGGAAAAGCCTATGAATTTGAGGAAGGATTAACGCGACTATTTGAAGCGGATATACTTATTACAGCAACGTCTTCCCCTCATACACTTTTAACTAAAGAACAGATCGTGCCGGCTATTCGCAAGCGACGTGGTCGGCCATTATTTATTATAGATATAGCAGTTCCAAGAGACGTTGATGAAGGGATTGCAAGAGTTCCAGGTGTTTACTTATACGATATGGATGCTTTACAAAGAATCACGGTATCAGCTCATGCAAGACGCGAAGAACAAATTATAATATGTGAAGATCTAATATCAACAGAGGTTGCTAAATTGGAACTAGATATAAGTTCTAGAAACACAAAAAAGTATCCTGACCAAGGGGATGACCCTCTTCCCACAGTATGAATAAAATTGTTCTTGGTACCAGGGGAAGTGACTTGGCCCTTTATCAAACCCGATCCGTTGCATCTGAACTAAGAGCAAAAGGATTTGATGGAGAAATCGAAGAGCGTATTATCCAAACCAGTGGGGATAGATATAAAGATTTAAAGCTAACTGATTTTTCGAAGGGGCATCGGCCGATAGTGGAGAAAGGAGTTTTCACTAAAGAATTAGAAGATGCGTTAATAAAAGGTGAAATTGATGCTGCTGTTCATAGTTTAAAGGATTTACCTTCGGAATTTTGCCCGGATTTTCAGATTGCATCAGTTTTACGACGTGCACCTATTGAAGATCTTTTAATCTTTAGGGACGATGCATGTCCTTTAGAGGATCTTGAAGAAAACTTTTGTGTGGCAACGAGTAGTGTTCGCAGGGCTCGAACTCTTGGATGGATAAGACCAGATATAGTCATTTCAGAGATTCGAGGTAATGTCCCTACTCGGCTAAGAAAGTTAATTGATGGGAAAGCTGGTCATGCGACGATATTGGCTAGAGCTGGGCTAGAGCGACTGGAATTTTATGATGCCGAGTCAACTCAAATTATTATTGAGAATAAAGTTCTAGAGTGCTTACCTCTGAGTGTTATTGATTTTATTCCCGCTGCCGGGCAAGGTGCAATTGCAATTGAAACACTTACTGATGCTCCGATAGTTGATTCGCTTAAATTAATTAATGATGTGGATACAGAGGATTGCGTTGGTGTAGAAAGAGAATTTCTTAGACTTCTTGGAGCAGGTTGTGATACTCCGGTAGGAGTCAGTGCACATTTGTTGCCAGGTAATGAGTTGGAAATCAGGGCTATAGTTTTTGATGAAGAAAAATTAGACTCAGACCCAAAGACCGGAACCAATATAGGAGAAAGGAACGAATTAAATAAAATTGCATTTGATTTGTTGAAGCAAATGGGAATTGATGCATTTAAACATGAGTGATTCTGAAAATAAACAGAAAGGAGTTTGCTATCTAGTGGGAGCCGGCCCTGGAGATCCTGGGCTTCTTACATTGCGTGCAAAACAGTGCCTTGAGATGGCTGATGTCGTTGTCTATGACTACCTATGCAATGTTGACATACTTAATCATGCTCCGGCAACCTCGGAAAAGATTTATGCAGGAAAAAAGGCTGCTGATCACGCTATTCCTCAGAATGAATTAAACGATTTACTTGTTAAATTATCATTGGAAGGAAAAACTGTGGTGAGGTTAAAGGGCGGTGATCCATTCGTATTTGGTAGGGGAGGTGAAGAGGCTCAGGAATTACATGAGTCTGGAGTACCCTTTGAAATTGTTCCTGGTATCAGTTCTGCAGTAGCAGGTCCAGCTTACGCAGGTATTCCGGTGACGCATCGGGACCATTGTTCTCAGCTAACTATTTTTACAGGTCACGAGGATCCGACGAAAGAAGATACTGCTGTAGATTACTCCAAAATTGGGGATTCGGATGGGACAAAGGTCATGTTGATGGGCGTAGGACAACTAGCAAGAGTTACTCAGATGATGATTGCTGGAGGAGCTGCACCAGATACTCCTGTAGCTTTAATTCGATGGGCAACGACTGGTCGCCAGCGAACTTTAGTTGGCGAATTGGGTGATATTTCGAGTAGATCAGAAAAAGTGGGATTCAAGGCTCCCGCTGTGGCCGTTTTTGGGCAAGTGGTGAAGTTAAGAGAAACATTAAATTGGTTTGAGAACCGTCCTTTGTTTGGAAAACAAATTGTTGTTACCAGAACGCGCAGTCAGGCAGGAGAGCTTAGTGCTCGATTGAGATGTTTAGGAGCTGATGTTGATGAAATGCCTACAATTAGAATCGAGCCACCTGAAAACATCAAAGAATTTGGACAATTAGTACAGGATTCTCACAAATATTCTTGGATCATATTCACTAGCCCGAACGGAGTGGATGCTTTCTTTGATATGTTTTTTAAACTCTACAAAGATGCTCGATCCATAGGAGGAGCGAAGATAGCAGTGATAGGCCCAGGCACCCAAAAAAGAGTTCAACATTATCATCTTTCAGTAGATCTAATACCAGACGAATATGTTGCTGAGGATTTACTAAAGAAACTGATGGATGGAAGTGTTGAGAATGAAACGATTTTGCTGGTCCGTCCTTCTAGTGCAAGAGATGTAATTTCTGATGGGTTGACTGAGGCTGGTGCAATTGTTGACGAAGCGATCGCTTATCAGACTGTATCTGAGTCAGAAGACCCGACCGGTGCGGTTGAAAGGTTTCGGGCTGGGAACACTGACCTTATCACTTTTACCAGTTCAAGTACTGTAGAAAGTTTTTTGGATATGGATTTACCAATTCCAGAGCACTTAATAATTGCTAGTATCGGACCAATCACTTCAGAGACCTTGCAATCTGCCGGGCTGCAGGTTGATATAGAAGCTAAGGAATCGAATATTCCTGGACTTGTTTCAGCGATAGAGAATTACTTTGTAGAGCTTGCAGAAGAATAAATTATCCTCACAAGTTAGCCAAATCCTAATTGAGAGGCAGGTGAAATTTCCCAATGCAATTGGGATTCCTATTTAGTCGCTGCTGATTCAACAGTTTCTTTTACCGCTGCAGTCGTCTCTTCAGGAGATACTTCTTCTTCCTTAGTGGTGTTGCCGCGCTTGAATACTTGAAGATTTGCTCTAAACCGCATACGCGATTTTTTTGCTGCTGTACGTTGTTTGCGCCGATATCGCTGAAATGGAGTCTCAAAGGCACGGAGGCGGCGCATTTCATCTATGATTCCTTCAGCCTCAAGCTTATTCTTTAAACGTTTGAGAGCTCGGTCCACAGATTCACCCTTGTTAACTTCTACTTCTGGCATATGTATTTTATTTATTAATAAATCGTCCTATTTTAGGGGGGCTGAATTTAACGGTTACGTATCGATCAGTCAAGCGAGATTCTAGTTTGTTGTTGCTGTTGGACTAATGTCATCCTGATCAGCATCCAAAATTTCACGTCGTAAATTAACTTTTTTCTTCTTTGCCCACCAATAAACAATAGGAGAAGCGACAAATATTGAGGAATAAGTTCCTACAATAACTCCTATAATGATTGCAAAAGAAAAGTCATTTAGTGCTGGCCCACCAAACAATAGCAAAGACACGACTGTGATGAGGGTGGTCAAACTGGTAAGAATTGTTCGCGAGAGCGTGGCATTAATGGCGGTATTCATGATGTCTTTAACATCACCTCTTTGGCTGCGAAGATTTTCTCTTATACGGTCAAAAACAACTATCGTATCATTAATAGAATAACCAGCAATAGTCAGAAAGGCTCCAACTAGTATTAGGTTCAGTTCTTTTCCACAAAGAACGGTAATCCCAATCACAATAAACAAGTCATGAATCAGGGCAGCAATAGCGCCGATTGCGAATGAAAATTCAAAACGGAAAGTCACATAAATAAAAATAACTCCAAGTCCTGCAATGAGGGCATAGAGAGACCTTTTTGCCATTTCACCAGCAATAACAGAACCGATTTGTTGGCTTTGAATTTGCCCCTCGGCAAGACCTGCTATTGTAATAGCTTGTTTCACTTTTTCACCCGAACCTGGTTCAACGCGAACGGAATAAATTGTGCTGTCACCACCGATCGGGGTTAGTTTCTGAATCTGAGGTGTCTTAGTTTCATTGAGTGTTTCTGTTATCGTTTTCTTAATGTCTTCTATTGATGCGCTTTCTGATGCATTGAATCTTAGTTGGTCTCCACCGACAAATTCAATGCCAAGTGATTCTTCTTTTTTTATTCCAATGGTTAATATTGTGACAACGATAAGAGCAACGGAAATAAAACGGCTAAACTTTGTTAGCCCAAGGAAATTAATTTTTTTATTGGATAATACAGGAGTGAATTTAAGAGGTTTATTTAGTTTTCTTGTCGCACTGAGCCAATTAAAGCATACTCGGGTTACTAGAAGAGCTGAGAAGAGTGACACGATGATTCCGATGGTCAGAGTCACTGCAAATCCTTGGATAGCGCCCTCTGCTAACCATAAAAGAACTAGGGCCGTAATAAGTGTAGTAATCTGAGCATCAAAAATTGCTGAGAAAGCTTTTTCGTAAGCAGTTTGAATTGCAATTCCCACTGTCTTTCCTGCTGCCATTTCTTCCCTTAATCTTTCAAAGATCAATACGTTTGCATCTATAGCAATCCCGATTGTAAGGATAACTCCCGCAATTCCAGCAAGGGTAAAATCAGCCTGAAAAATTGCAAGAATACCAAAGAGAAGAATAATATTCATGCTCAGGCCAATCAGAGCGATTAGTCCTGCAAAACGATAAAAAATTGCCATGAAAAATGCAGTCAATCCGAGCCCCCATATGCCTGCTCGAATTCCTTGATTAATGGCTTCATTAGCTAGAGTCGGGGGAAAGGATTCCTCGTAAAGTATTTCTGGTTTTACTCCTAGTGGATTACGCATGGATACAGCTAATGTATTTGCTTCCTGTTGAGTGAAATCCCCGGATATTTGACAATTCCCTCCGGGGATGTGTCCACTAAACACAGCAGCTGAAATAATTTCACCGTCAAGGAGTATTGCCATTTGGGTAACGTCATCACCAGCATATTTCATACTGACTTCCGAAAGGTTCTTTTTTCCATCTCCCTCGAACGTGATATTAATTTTCCAACGTCCATTTTCGTTAAAGGCGTTTGCAGCGGTAACATCTTCTCCTTTGATTAAGATCTCCTCCTTAAGTAAAAGTTTTCTTGGTTCTTCACCGCTTTCTTCTTCTGGTTGAGCATATTCTGCTATTTTAGAAAAAGGGACAACATCTTCTCCCCTTTCGATTTTACCAATTGTTACTGGATTGTTCTGTTCATGAGTAAGGTACAGTTCAAGTATGGCGGATTTTTGCAGTTGAGCACGGATCTGTTTAATTTTGTCTTCATCAATGTTTTGATTGGCATCTCCAGTTTCATGAGGAATATCAACAACCAGACGATCTTTGCCTTCCGGGACAACGTCGACATTACTTACTGATCCTGTTAGTCTCTTTTTTAAAACGTTTAGAGCTTCTTCCTGATCCTTCGAACTGATAGGCTCTTTTGCTTCTGCTCTTTTGTTAAGCTGTAGAGTGAAGCGAACTCCTCCTGCAAGGTCCATTCCACGGTTAATTTTTTCTTCGGGCGGGAATAAAGAATATGCGCAGAAGCCTGCTAACCCTAAGGCAAGGATTGTTCCGATGATCCTTTGACGGAAGTTAGAGTCAGTCCCGAAGTACCAAATAAAAAGTGCAAATAAGGACAGTGCGATTAGGAAAGCGACAATTGGTGACATTGGGGTGATGATATATTTATACCTGCTCGGAAAGAGGGGCGGAAAATTTACAGGTTTTTAGTAGAAAAACAACCTTACTCTGAGAACCTGAGTATTAGTTGCGAATTTGTTCATTCGCAAACAAAGAATTTGCTGTAAAAATGGTAAAACACGGTGATTTTTAGCAAATAATTCCACCTGATTTGATTGTTAATGATCCAAGAATGTTAAAAGTTAGTGAATAAATTTCTATTTTTAATAGATTGGGGACACTTCTTTTTGGGTGAATTTTATCCGAGTGCGGATGAACACCATCTTTGACCATTTTGCAGAACACAGAAAGGTTGATTTAATCTCTCGCATGCCTTTGTGAATTGACTAGGGCTAGCAGTATTAAATTCAAACATGTCAAAATGATGAGGAATTGCAATTTTCGCATTAATTGCTTTTGAAAGTGCAGCAGCTTCAGTTCCGTTAAGGTTGCCGGCTACGCGTCTGGATGGGTCGTTACCATTGATTGGCACTATTGCCACATCAACTGATTGATTTATTAATGAAGCCGTTAATTGATTATGCCACAGAGTGTCGCCGGAGTGATATATAGTCCACTCACCAAAGTGAATGATGAATCCCATATAAATTAGAGATCCTTCTTCGTCTCTTTCAACTTCATTATGGGCTGCTGCAATTCCATCGATTGTGAAGTTGCCGACGCTGATAGGTTTGTTTTCTTTTATTCCAATTAATTCGATGCCGGAATCAATTCCTAACCTTTCATTGGCGAATTGAATGTTGGCTTTGGGAAGAATTAAACGAAGACCCGGACGAGATTCATTGATTGCGAGAAGTGTTGGAGCATCTAAGTGGTCAGTGTGATTATGGGATGAGGTAGCAATGTTAACGAAATTAAGTTCCTTTGGGTTTACTGTTTGTTCTGTGATTCGTATGTGAGGCTTATCGGTTAGTGAATATTTATCAGTTAGTGAATCTGATAAATACGGATCTAATAAGAGGTAATCCTGTCGCCACTTGATGAGAAAACCGCTTTGCCCAAGCCACCAGAGATGAAATTTTTCAGGTGATTGATCCGCGTTTTGAATTTCAGATAAAAGTTCCTGATCTTTTTTGTATGCGGATTTCATTTTCTGTTAAAGGCTATCCCTGACAATTTTGGCAGCAGAGCACATGTTCTGTAATTTTTGTTTAGCCGCCCATCTTGCGGTCTGACTTAGTCCGCAGTCAGGGGCAAGTGCAAGTTTTTCTGGATTAGCATATTTTATGCATTCACGGATTTTAGAGACAAGAAAATCAACAGGTTCAATAAAATAACTTTTTACATCAATGATTCCTACTGCCACGTCCATAATTTCTGCAACTTGAGCAATGGTTTCAAGCTCGGCGTATTCTCTATTGGCCATTTCAAGATGCATTTCATCAACTTTAAGATCTAAGAATGCAGGGAACAGTGGTTCATATCTACGGTAACCTACGGCATGTCCTTTATAGTTGCCGAAGCAAAGGTGAGTACAGAGTCTGGCCTTACCAAAAATTGTTTCTGTTGTACGATTAAATATATCAACAAAATTTGCTGTGTCCTCTTTATACCCGTAACAACTCATTGAGGGCTCATCGACACAAATTTCCTCACAACCAGCAGCGACTAAATCTTCAAGTTCTTTACGGATCATAGGAAGCAAAGCTTCTGTAATTGCATAACGATCAGTGTAATCGGAGTTAGGTAGCAATCGGCCGCTCATTGTAAAAGGTCCGGGTACACTTACTTTGAGTGGGTGCCCATTAGGGGCAATTTGTTTTAGCCTTTCAAATTCAGCTACTGCTCCGAGGCCGTTATTTGCTTGAAGTTCTCCAATTATATGGTGCTTGCCCCTTTGATCGTGGGCTGGGGGACCGAAGAGTCTTGGGGATTCTTGCTCCAAAGCAATTCCCTCCAAGTGCCCATAAAAAGAAAGATTAAAATCTAAACGGGTTTGTTCGCCGTCTGTGATAACATCAAGTCCTGCATCAAGTTGATCAGCGACAGCGCATGTGGTTGCATCGGTTTGAATTTCATCAATGTCATTAGCGCCGAATTCATTTAGGTTGTTTCCTACGAAATGAAGCCAACTGGGAAATGGGTAGCTACCAATGACTGTTGTGCGCAATGGTTTATCTTTCATGAGATCAGAAGATCGACCTAACATCAGCATGCCGCAATCTGGAATTCTGCGGTTAGCTGTTGGGATTCTACTTAGTTATTTAGCTAATTTTGTATCTGACGGTTTTTGTGATTAACCATTGTCAGATGAAAGAATTTTTTTAGCCAATTCAAGGTATCCTTTGTCCTGAAGAGTAAGGCTCAACTGGTCATATTGCATGAAGGCATCATTGATCCTTTTTCTTCGCATGCGGCTTCGCAGGGTAGGACTAGCCAGTAAAATACCTATTTTCATTTCTTGTATTATTTGCTTAGCATATATTACCGTCAAGGATTTCTTAATATTTAATATATATTAAATATTTATTTATTTACGGAATGAAATATTCCGATTTGAAGGCATTTTCACTCTAGAAATCCTTTATTATTTGCTGATTTTATAGTTAAAATCACTTAATAATCGCGAAGGTCTGAGATTTTCACCCTTAAAAAATTAGTTTTGTTGAAAATTTACTAATAAATGGGCCCATACCAAAGCTCCCAGATAATGTGATCATCGGTTGAATCTCATCACTAATTGGGGTAAGCCTCATACGCTTTTTTAGGGAGAACATAATTATTGATGGCTAAGAACCTTTTCCAGAAAGTTTGGGACGCTCATGCTGTGCGCGTTTTAGCTAATGGGCAGACTCAACTGCTCATAGGGACCCATTTGATACATGAAGTAACTTCTCCGCAGGCATTCGGTATGCTGAGGGATCTTGGAATGAAGGTTAAATATCCTGAACGTACATTTGCAACTGTTGACCATATTGTCCCAACTGATCAGCGTGAACAACCGTTTAGCGATCCATTGGCTGATGCAATGATTAAAGAGTTAGCTAAGAATGTTGAAGAATTTGGTATTACTTACTTTGATCTTTCGACTGGCAAGCAGGGAATAGTGCATGTAGTGGGTCCAGAACAAGGAATTACTCAGCCTGGAACAACTATTGCTTGTGGAGATTCGCACACTGCTACGCATGGAGCATTTGGAGCGATTGCTTTTGGAATTGGGACTACTCAAGTCAGAGACGTTTTGGCGACTCAGACAATAGCTCTGGGAAAACTTAAGGTTAGAAGAATAAATGTTGAGGGAAGTTTGCGTCCTGGTGTGTATGCCAAAGATGTAGCATTACATATTATTGCATTACTGGGAGCGAAGGGAGGAATTGGTTATGCGTATGAATATGGAGGATCCTTATTTGACTCATTTTCTATGGAAGAGCGTATGACTGTTTGCAACATGGCCATAGAGGGTGGTGCACGGTGTGGATATGTTAATCCAGATCAGAAGACCTTCGATTATTTAAAGGGTCGTCCTTATGCTCCCTCAGATGATGATTGGGAGTCAGTAGTCGATAAATGGCAAAGTATCGCTTCTGATCCAGATTGTGCATATGATGATATCGTTAATATTAGCGCCGAGGACATTGCTCCCACGGTGACTTGGGGGGTGAGTCCGGATCAAGGATTTTCTATTGAAGGTAAGATTCCGGATCCGATGGAGCAAACTGATGAGAATGAGAGGCTTTCAATTCAGGAAGCAATTAGTTATATGAAACTTGAACCGGGGCAGCCAATCAAAGGAACTAAGATCGATGTGGCTTTCTTGGGTAGCTGTACTAATGGGAGGCTGTCGGATTTTCGTGAAGTGGCTAAGTATATTAAAGGTCACAAGGTGTCTCCGGGCGTGAAAGCTATTGCTGTTCCCGGTTCTCAAATCGTTGATGCTATTGCCAAGCAAGAAGGTTTGGATAAAATTTTTAATGATGCAGGATTTGAGTGGCGGGCAGCAGGTTGTTCAATGTGTTTAGCTATGAATCCTGACAAGTTAGTTGGCGATCAATTGTGTGCTAGTTCATCCAATAGAAATTTCAAGGGGCGTCAAGGCAGCCCGACTGGGAGGACAATTTTAATGAGTCCTGTTATGGTTGCTGCCGCTGCCGTTAGTGGAAAAGTTAGTGATGCTCGAGAAATTTTTCAATTTGATGCCGTGTGATTTCCAAGCGCCAATTTTTTATGTCTCTAGAAAAAGTAAGAAAAATTAACGGTCGGTCAGTTTACGTTCCGGGGAACGATATGGATACGGACAGGATCATACCGGCAAGATTCATGAAATGTGTAACATTTGATGGATTGGGTGAATACCTATTTTATGATGTCCGAAAAGATTTAGATGGTAACGATAAGAATCACCCTCTTAATGAACCGCGATATTTCGGTGCATCAGTTCTGATTTCTAATGCTAACTTTGGCTGTGGATCCTCTCGTGAGCATGCACCACAAGCTTTGTATAGGTATGGATTTAGAGCTGTTATAGCCGAGAGTTTTGCTGAGATATTTTTTGGAAATTGTTGTGCGCTTGGCATGCCTTGTGTTGTGGCAACGCAAGAAAGTATAAAGTCATTGGCTGAGCTGATTAACGCTGTTCCAGAGACGGAAGTTTCTATTGATGTTGTTAATTCTGAAGTCTGCGCGGGCGATCTAAAATTCGCGGTTGATATTCCTTCTGGAGCAAAAAAATCTTTAATGAATGGAAAATGGGATCCTATTGCAGAATTACAAGAAGCTGAGGAGCCAATTGCTCATTTAGTAACTGAATTAGGATACCTTAAGAGGAATTGATAGCTCTAATTACTTCAAATTTAAACAGAGGTTCTAGTCCAAAAAATTCTCTGGACTTATGGAATTTTTCTTTAGATTCAATGATTGTAAGCCCGTCTTGGTGTTCCGGGTGTTGATTATTGATCTCAAAATACCCTAAAATAATTGTTAGTTTTTTTTGATTCTTTTTTGATTTATCTATTTCCAATAAAAGCTCTTCTTTGTTTTTAGCGTAAGTGCAGTTTGGGTAATAAAACTTCATCATATCCCCACCGAATCCATAACAAACAACATGCATTTTTTCGCCTCTTTCTGATCTTTGTTTGAGATGCTGTGCAACATCCTTGTAGGGTGCAAAAGGAAGTGTTTGCGTTCTGTTTCTAGGTTCACGAGCAATGTATAAATAAAGGCCAGTAACAAGTATACTGATTAAAAAATTAAATGAGTATTTTGATTGTCTCGCATGAAGAATCCCTGAAAACCCAATGCCTAATACAATAGCTAAAGGTACCAGGGAGAGGGTTATAAAGTGGTGATTAGGATAAGTATCAGTAATTCTATTAATTAGAATCGACATAAAACCTAAAATAATAATTGTAATTAATATTTTTGCCGCACCCTTTCGGTTCATCCATGTTCTAATAATGCCAAGAGCTAAACCAAAGAATGTTGTTAATAAGATTGTAGAAGCGATGACCGGATTCCGTTTCAATTCTTTTGCTATTGAAGGTAAATTGCTTTCAGATTGATTGATGTCCATTCCAAATAGTAGCTGGCCAATCGAATTGCTGAAGTTTGGCAGAATAGACGAGTGAGGGTTTTCTAATGGTTCCCAGCGAGACATTTGTATAATGTTAGGCATGAAAATAGGGAGGTATATCATGCAGGCCATGGCATTTACGGCAATGAGCCGTCCAATGGATAGTGAGCGGCAGGATAAATTTGTGTTTTGAGATAAAATTAATACGATTCCGCACAGACTAAATCCTATGGCGTAAAATATTCCTTCAGGAATTGTCCATGCAAACATTAGCTGGTTAACTCCAAACAAAACCCAGTATCTCCACCGTTCTTTGTTATCGTTAATCGCATAAGTTAACCATAAAGAACCAAGTAAAGTTAAAAAAATAATTATCCCGACATTGCCCACTTCAGTCCCATGTCGTATATGCCATGGATGCATCGCAAGGAAGAGTGCTGATCCTAGAGCTCCTGTGCTGAACCCCCAGAGCTTGACTAATAAACCGATTATTAAAATGGAAAGAATGCTTAGAATAAAAATTGGCGCACGAATTGATAATTCATCAATTTTAGATTCGTTGGATTGATTATTAGATGGCCAAATACTTTGAGATGTTTTTATTGCTGCGGCTAATGGAGGGCATTCATTTTGCTTCTGGTACATCCACAAAGTTTTTTCCCATTCGTTAGATGAGGTTTCATGAGTTGCGTTTTTAACTGAGTTAATTTCTTCCCACCACAAACTTCCTGTAGCAAGATTCCATCTTAGGTGCCCTCCCAATAAGATGATTAATAGAAGCAAAACCCAAAATACAGTTGGGCGGATATGTTCAATTTCAGGACTAGGACTGAGAGTTCGTTCTTTGTGATGAGTTTTTTGTGCCCATTTTTTCCAAGAGAAGATCAGAGTAATTCCAATGAATGCGCTTGATGCAAAGCCATACCAAAGACCGGCGGTTATATCATTGTTCAGAGAATATAACTCATTGATATGATTATTATCTAATTCCCATGGTTTTTGTGAGAAGTACAGAAAGGATATGCAGCAAAGCGTGGCCAGCAGAATAATAAAGCGTATCAATTTGCCACGAGCGTACCAGAAGCTATTCTCTGGTCTGACAAAAACATTACGATTAGACACTATAGTGAAATTTGGCTCTTTGCTGTCAGTATTCCAATGCTTTCTTTAGTAGGTAAACTTTTAGTGATGACCTAGATTCTCTTTGGTTATAATTTCTCTCAAATGAAAACAATTTTACGTGTTTTTTCCTATCTTAAGCGCTATCCGAAGCTTGGTTCCTTGCAGCTTCTTTGTGCCATTGTAGGTACTTTACTCGCGATTGTTTTTCCTAATGTCGCGCGATTAATTCTCGATGTGGCTGTTCCTGAACAAAGGGCTGATTTGTTGGTTAAATATACAGTTTTGGCAGGCGTCGCTTATTTTGGAAGGGATTTACTTAATTCGTTACGTATTATGCTAAATAATACCTTCGAACAGAAGGTTATCTTCGACATTAGAAGTGATCTCTACCACAAGCTCCAAAGGTTACCCTTGCGCTGGTTTGATAATCGAGCAACGGGAGATATAATGACTCGAGTGGCTGAAGATGTGACAGCCATGGAAAGAGTTCTCATTGATGGAATTGAGCAAGGCGGTGTTGCTGTATTACAAATAATAGCTGTGGGATTTGTAATGTTCTGGATAAATCCTACCCTTGCCTGGTGGGCATTGGTTCCAGTGCCGCTATTGTTTATTGGTGCGCTCATTTATACTAGAACAAGAGATCGATACAGAACTGTTCGTAAAGCCACATCGGAAATGAATGCGTTGCTTCATGACAATATTTCCGGTATTCGCCAAATTAAGGCTTACACAATGGAAAAGGAAGAGCATCAAAGGTTCAATGCTGCTAGTGATAAGGTTCGTAAAGCCACTCTTCGTACAATGTTTGCATGGGCAATATATAATCCAACCATGAGTTTTGTTGGTGGGATCGGTTTTATTTTGGTAATGGGATTTGGAGGAAAGCTAGCTCTTGATGGAGACATAACCACTGGGGAGATAACGGCATTTTTATTGTATTTGACGCTATTTTATGAACCTGTCAGTCGATTGCATCAGCTCAATCAAATGTTACAATCAGGTCGAGCAGCAGGAGAGAGAGTATTTGAAATATTAGATTCTGATGAGGAACCTGGCCTTGAATTAGGTCAGGAATTGCCTGATCCCGTTAAGGGGCATGTTGAGTATCGTGGTGTTTCTTTTAGCTATGGTGAAGACTTACCCACTATCAATAAAGTTAATTTAGTCGCCGAGCCAGGCCAAACAATAGCTTTAGTGGGGCCAACGGGAGCGGGTAAGACGACATTAATTAATTTGTTAACACGATTTTATGAATACGATGAAGGGCAGATTTTTGTGGATGGAGTCGAAGTTAACTCGATTAAGAAAAGATCTCTTCGCAAGGCAATCGGATACGTGACTCAGGAAAGTTTCCTTTTTAACGGGACTGTAAGAGAAAATTTATTGATCGCGAACAGAGAAGCCACTGATGAGCAAATGTGGAAATCTCTGAGAGTCGCAAATGCGTTTGATTTTGTGAAGCAATTATCTCAAGGTTTAGATACTCAGGTAGGTGAGCGTGGAGTGAAGCTTAGTGTGGGTGAGAAGCAGAGGGTTAGCGTGGCTCGATCCTTGCTTAGGAACCCTCCAATTCTGCTCTTGGATGAGGCAACGGCAAGTGTGGATACTGAAACTGAAAGACTAATTCAGGAAGCTCTTGAAAGGTTGATGCAAAACAGAACTAGCTTTGTTATCGCTCATCGTTTAAGTACGGTCCGTGGGGCTGACCGAATTTATGTGCTCAAAGATGGTGCAGTCATTGAAAGTGGAAATCATCAGGAACTTCTTTCCCAATCAGGTCTATATACAGACCTTTGTAGGACTAGTTTTCTAGATGAAGGGGACGAATCCCTTTGAATTATTGATCTAAAATCAGCGCTCTTATTTTAGTATCGTTTTCAAAAGAGAAAATCTCTTTATGTTTACCTTCTCTGTATTCAATAACATTTTTTTGTCCTTCAAGATCATTGCAAAAAATTGTATTTTTTATTTTGCATTGGGTTGGTTTGATTTTGGAGCCCAATAGGAATTCGAAATATATCCAGGCATTTGTAATTCCAACTTCCTTATCTGACCATTTTGGGATGAGTTTTTTTCCTGTGGGCAGGATAATATAAAAATTATGATTTAGATAAGAGCAGATATGGGTTTCAACATTTTCAGTTTTTTTAAGATCTATTATTTTCTTAAGCCCTTTAGATAAGGCTGATTCTAAATCAACAACTCTTACTCTGAGTGCGACTTCAATTGAGTTTTTTGTTGGATTCCAAACCGCTTCCGCAAATGTGGCGTGTACCGGATGAGCTTTAGTCGGAATAATGGAATATACCAATAAGCAGGCAAAAACAGTAAACGACAATAGTTTACTGTGAGTCCTTCTCAGAACTTTTCTTTTTCTTTTCATTCTTTTGCTCTTTTAAACGATTTTCTTCGTCCTTAGATTTTTGCATTGGATTTTTTTCTTTTTTTCTTTTTTGTATTTGAAACCGTGACTCTATCGGACGCGGAGGCCAATAATTATTGTTTCTGTCCGTGTCGGCAGTCTCTAGCATTGGATCTATCTCAATTTGTGTGATCTCTTTTTTGGCGATGACTAATTTTTTTATTGTTTTTGTGTTTTTCTTCCAAATTTCAGCTGGGATTTCCAGGGTCGATTTTTTTCCATCCGCATATCTAATATCGAGAATAACTGGAGATACGAGTCCTCCAATATTTTCGATTTCAATGACATAAAATTTCCTTCTAAGGGACAGTAATTTTAGTTCTTCAGGTTCAAGACCCTTTAAAAAATTATTGTATTCTCTACGGTCGCTTTCAGTTACATCAAGTGGGTCAAATTTGTTATAAAAATCGAGAAGTTCTCTGTTCTTATCTACTGATTTTGGTAAGGGCCTATTCCTTAAATCAATGAGATCCTTAGCCTCATTTTCTTCTCTTTTTTCTTTTTTGATTGGTTTTTCAATGTCTGGATCCTTGGTGTCAATCTGATAAAGCCGTAAAGACTTCATGGCTACGTCAACTTTCTTTGTCGTGTAGAACCATCCACGCCAGAACCAATCGAGGTCCACGCCAGAAGCGTCTTCCATGCTTCGGAAAAAGTCAGCAGGTTCTGGTCTTTTAAACATCCACCGGGCCGAGTATTCTTTAAAAGCAAAGTCAAACAAGTCACGTCCAAGTACAGTTTCTCTTAACACGTTTAGTGCTGCAGCGGGTTTGCTATAGGCATTGTTGCCGAACTGATGTATCGATTCTGAATTTGTCATTATGGGTCTCTGTTTGCTGCTAGCCATATAACTTGTGATGCTCTTTGGTTTACCTCTTCCAGATGACCATTTTTGTTGCCATTCTGCTTGGGCTAGAAATTGCAGGAATGAATTCAGGCCTTCATCCATCCAGGTCCATTGCCTCTCATCAGAATTGACAATCATAGGAAACCAATTATGGCCCACTTCGTGGATGACAACTCCTATCAGGGCATTCTTAGTTCCTTCTGAATAAGTGCCGTCTTCTTCTGGCCTCGGGCCGTTGAAGCAAATCATCGGATACTCCATACCAAAAACTGGTCCATTCACACTTATTGCTACGGGGTATGGATAGTCGAAGGTGAATTTTGAATAGATGTCAAGGGTATGGGTTATTGAGGCAGTCGAATATTTGCTCCAGAGAGGTTCGGCTTCATTTGGATAGAAGGACATTGCCCAGGCGCGCTTCTCAGGCGCAAATTCATGATATTTTGCATCCCAAATGAATTTTCTCGAAGAAGCCCAGGCAAAGTCTCTGACGTTTTCTGCTTTAAAAATCCAAGTCTTAGTACTTTTTGGTTTGGCTTTACTCTTCTGAGTTTTTTTTGCTTCCTCAGGATTGACAATGAAGGTAATTTCCCCGGTTTTTAGAGCTTCTTCCCAACGTTGATTTTGCTCTTCGCTGAGTATTTGTTGTGGATTTTGTAGTTCTCCTGTTGCTGCTACAATGTGATCGGATGGGGCCGTTATTTCTACTCTGTAATTACCAAATTCAAGAGTGAATTCTCCACTTCCTAGAAACTGCTTGTGTTGCCACCCCGTATAATCTGTATAGGAAGCCATTCTTGGGAACCACTGCGCCAGTTCATAGATATAGTTTTTGTCTTTTTTGAAAAATTCGTAACCTCCCCGTGCCCGATTAAGATCGGCGTCGATGATGTTATATTCCCATTCAACGCTGAAGATGAACTTTGATTTTGGCTGGAGCGGTTTTTGAAGGTCAATTCTCATCATTGTTCCCACTATTT
>Ga0209403_10000514_pt1 | contig 56945 bp, 46 predicted proteins | sample ArcticOcean_MG_C_8_FD_187440 | JGI IMG/M metagenome (GOLD analysis project Ga0209403, IMG submission 187440) | Marine microbial communities from western Arctic Ocean - ArcticOcean_MG_CB11_86 (SPAdes) (version 2) | ecosystem: Environmental > Aquatic > Marine > Oceanic | place: Arctic Ocean... | reverse complement strand
TTCAGTTGTGCTCATGGTTCAACTCTAGTGCAGAGTTGGATGAAATAAACGGAGAGTCGATGCATGGCACCGACTCTCCCCTTAATCTCAATAAAACCGATCTAATCGTGACGACTAGTTGAATTGCGCTCGGTGATGACTGTTATCTCTCTACGTCGCCTCCTCGCAGCCAGACGTCGCCTGATCTCAGGTCTCCGTCGCTCTCGTGCCGCTAAACGCGCGCGTTCGTACGCTTTCGCTGCATTTGGAAAAACTTCAGCCCAAAGATCGTTCGCCTTTTGGTCGGCAAACAATTCTTCATACCCGGTCTTAATTTTGTATCCAGGCTTGCGTTTCGACGGGTAGGTAGCTCTGAAGTGGTGTGAAAATTCATGGAGCAGAACTATACGACAGAACCAAAAGCCCATCTGGCTCTCATTTGCCCACGTCACTCTTGCGGTGTTCCCGTCTGTTTCGAATTGAGCCCGATGCTCCTCTATGCGGAGATATGGGCCAAACAAATCTGCGCCGAGTTCGTCCATGTGGTTCGTTTCCCAAATCAGCGGTAGCGAATAGATGGCGATTCGTTTTTCACGTGCTGAATAAAATGCAAACGGACTTCCGATATCACCTTCTCTCGGCAGTAACTCGACTGTTTTGAGGTTGTACAGGTATTCCAGCGGGAGCCTGTCAAAGACCATCTTGAACTGTCGTCGTGTAATTGGGTGAACATCACCCGGCCGCGGCTTGCGATGCACGATGCGGGGCATAACCACGTTGCCCTCACGGTCGCGAGGCATCCTCCGCTCGGCGATGCGGCTCTCTTTATCCGTTCGGTAAGTTCTGCTCAACCAGAGACTCTGGCGTTGAAATTAATCATGAAAGTAATTATTCCGCTCGATCCCCACCGAACGAAATAACTAATTCTGGCCAGCCGACTCATTCCTCTCACCGAGAGGGAGAGAGGTCGCAACGTCTAATCGTCGAAGAACCCGGCGTCTTCTTCACGCAGGTACTGCTTGGTCTCGTCCACCCGGAAGCTGATCCCCAGGCCCGGGGTGTCAGGCACTGTGATGTGACTGTCCTTGACCTTGAAATCCTCGATACCTTCCAAGATGTCCCACCACCACTCGGGCTTGCCAGAGGGCAATTCGAAAGCGATGAAATTATCAGGCATCGTTGCGCAGACCTGCGTCAGAGCGGCGACTCCAATTAGTCCATCGGCAGTTCCGTGCGGAGCCATCTGGATGTTGTGCAGATCGGCGAACTCACATATCCACTTGAGTTCTGAAATACCACCAACGTCAAACGGGTCAGGGCCCACTACATCGACAGCGTGCTGTTCGATCAGGTCCTTGAAGCCGTGTCGGAGATAAACCTGTTCGCCGGTGTGGATCGGCGTTGAGGTATACGGGGTCACCTGCAGGAAGTAGTCAGGATGGACGTACGGTGTGTAGTCGCCGGTGATCGTATCTTCCAACCACATCAGGTGGTAGGGCTCAAGCGCCTTGGCGAGCCGAAGCGTGTCAGACGCTGTCATACCCGGCCCACAATCGAGTGCAAGACCAACCTCATCGCCAAGCACTTCTTTCATGGCTATCACGCAGTCGACCGTAAGGTTGAATCCCTTCTCAGTCATCACCCCGCGGTTTCCATATTTGCCGTCAGCCACATAGTCGCCATAGTAAAAATCAGGCATGTTTTTGAGCATCGGCGAGCCGTGGAACGCTATACCTTGCTTGATGATCGAGAAGTTCTGAGGCAAGTCTTTCATCCACTTCATCTGGGAAGCGAAGTCTTCTGGCTGGTAGCCGCCGACACTCTTTCGGAAATTCCCGTTGTATACCTGCACTTTGTCGCGGATTTTCCCGCCGAGCAGCTTATATATCGGAGCGCCAAGGGCTTTTCCCGCAATGTCCCAGAGCGCCACTTCGATCGCGCTAACGCCTGATCCCCACGGCTTGAATCCACCGGTACGTCTGATCCTAAGAAGTACTCGCTCAACATCGGTAGGATCAAGGCCTACGATCATGTCCTTGTAGTACTCGAGCTGCGGCGCAAAGTACGGTTGATTTCGTGATTGCTCGGCCCCACCAATTCCGTCGATTCCTTCGTCCGTAGTAATTCGTATAACCGGATGATTTCCGATTACGGCGTACTTGAGGTCTGTGATCTTCATTACAACTCCATGTGGTCGCCTTGCGACCAATAATTCTGTGCGGGCGGAATTCTACGCTTCCTGTGAACTCGAATCAGTTTGACAAACCAAATAATCGAGATCGTCAGCTGCTAGTCATCGAAGAAGTCAGCATCCTCTTCTCGCAAATATTTCTTCGCCTCTTCAGGGATGAATGTCACGCCGAGCCCAGGAGTGTCTGGAACCTCGATGTGGCTGTTTTCGACCTTGAACGAATCGCCACCCTCCATGATGTCGAGCCACCATTCGGGCTTTGCCTGAGGTAACTCGAATGCAATCAAGTTATCAGGCAGAACGGCGCCAAGATGCGTTTGCGCAGCAAGACCAATCAAGCCCCCAAAGATGCCGTGTGGTGCGAACAGGATGCCGTGCAGATCGGCGTATTCGGCGATGAACTTCATCTCGGATATGCCACCGACATCGGCAACATCTGGCCCCAGAACATTCACGGCGTTTCGCTCGATCAGTTCGACGAAGTTTTGGCGAAGATAAATCTGCTCACCGGTGTGAGTCGGAGTCGACGTGTATGGCGTGACCTGCGTGTAGAGATCGGCAAGAACGAACGGGTTGAAGTCGCCGGTGATCATGTCTTCAAGCCACATGATGTTCGAACCTTCAAGCTCCTTTGCAAGCTTCAGCGCATCGGGAACCATCATCCCCGGTCCACAATCGAGCGCCAGCCCAACGTCATCCCCAACCACATCCTGCATCGCTTCGATGCACTTCATCATGTACTTGAACCCTTTACGAGTGATCACTCCGCGATTCGGGTGACCGGGGTGACGATTTACCGATACTGGATCTCCATAGTAGAAATCGTCAACTTCTTGCTCCATTTTGCCGTGGAACGAAACCGCCTGTTTGATGATCGAGAAGTTGTATGGATGATCCATCATCTTCTGCATATTTTCGGCGTAGTGCTCGGGCTCGTTGCCATTCCGTTCGTAGCGAATAACACCGTTGTAGACCTGAACTTTGTCGCGAATCTTGCCACCAAGCAGCTTATATGCGGGAAGTCCGGATGCTTTGCCAGCGATATCCCACAATGCCATCTCGATAGCACTCACCGCGGTGCCCCATGGCTTGAACGCACCCATACGGCGAATGCCAATCATCACGCGCTCAACGTCGGTTGGGTCTTTGCCAATAACCATGTCGCGATAGAACTCAAACATCGGCTTGAGATAAGGCTTGCTGCTTTGGCCGGCTCCAACGCCGTCGATGCCTTCGTCCGTTGTGATTCGAACGACGGGTGCGTTGCCTATGATTGCGACTTTCAAGTCTGTGATTTTCATATTCGCTCCGAAGCCACCAGGTGGCTATTTGATTTTGATGCCGACGATATGTGCGCCGCGTGAACGCCAGTATTAGTCATCGAAGAAATCTGAGTCTTCTTCACGCAGGTACTTCTTGGCTTCTTCAGGAATGAAGGTAACGCCAAGCCCTGGGGACTCGGGAACTTCGATGTGGCTGTCTATCACATCGAATCGTTCGCCTTCCATAATGTCGAGCCACCATTTGGGGTCGGGCTGTGGCAGTTCAAAAGCGATGAAGTTATCGGGAAGAGTCGCTGCCATCTGCACCTGCGCGGCCAGACCAATTAGACCATCGAACATTCCGTGTGGTGCGAACGAAATTCCATGAAGATCGGCGTACTCGGCAATGAACTTCATCTCGGCGATTCCGCCAACGTCGGCGACATCAGGTCCAAGAACGTTCACGGCGTTTCGCTCAATGAGTTCGACGAAGTTCTGGCGAAGATAAATCTGCTCACCAGTGTGAATCGGAGTCGTGGTGTAGGGCGTGATCTGTGTGTAAAGATCAGCGAGAACATACGGCGTGTAGTCGCCGGTAACCATGTCCTCTAACCACATGATGTTCGAGCCCTCGAGTTCTTTCGCTAGCTTCAGGGCGTCTGGGACAGTCATCCCAGGTCCACAATCGAGCGCCAGCCCTACGTCGTCGCCAACTACATCGAGCATCGCCTCAATGCGCTTCATCATGTACTTGAAGCCCTTGTGAGTGATCACCCCTCGGTTTGGATATCGACGGTTAGTGGTAGGCGTTCCGTAATAAAAATCGTCAATGTTCTGCATTCCGCCATGGAACGAAACGGCCTGCTTGATGATCGAGAAGTTGTAGGGGTGATCCTTCATCTTCTGCATGTTTGCGGCGTAGTGTTCCGGCTCGTTGCCGTCCATCTGGAACCGAATGTTTCCGTTGTAGACCTGAACCTTGTCCCGAATCTTGCCACCTAAAAGCTTATGAACGGGCAATCCCGCGGCCTTACCTGCGATGTCCCAAAGCGCCATCTCGATCGCACTGACCGCGGTTCCCCACGGCTTAAACGAGCCCATTCGGCGAATGCCAAGCATCACCCGTTCAACGTTCGTCGGATCCAGCCCGATGATCATTTCACGATAGAACTCGACCATCGGCTTGAGATACGGCTTGTACGTTTCGCCGGCACCTACGCCGTCGATACCTTCGTCGGTGGTGATTCGCACAATTGGCGCGTCGCCAATAATCGCTACTTTGAGGTCAGTGATCTTCATTTTTCTCCGGAGGTACGTGATGACTAGCAATTAGATACGGCGGAATTCTACGCTCGACACATCGTTTACAGGACGCTATTTCGGTCGTTGCCCACTATCTACCGCCGAACGTCCACTGCCTGCTGCCTTCAGCCACCGCCCACTGTCATGCTGAATTTATTTCAGTATCTTTCTCTCCCCGTTCGCAGCGAACTGGGTAGCGTGACTCCATTAACGGCACATTCCAGCACGCACCGCCCATCATCCTTACCGAAGATCCCTCCACAGGAGTCGGGAAATGGAACAGTCCGAGCGCAGAGGCATTACCATGCGACCTCGCAAGTTCCTTAGTGAAACCAAACGGAGACAAAATGCGCGTAGCAACCTGGCGTGGTGGAAGTGAAATAACGATCGATACAGTCCCAGATCCAAAGCCGGGACCGGGTCAGCTGATCGTCAAAGTTCATTCTTCAGGAATCTGCGGTACCGATATTCATAAGACGCAGGGATTGTTCCCCGGAACGCCGCCCGAAGTGTTGGGCCACGAATTCGTAGGACCGGTCGTAGAGATCGGTGAGGGCGTCGATGAATCGCTGTTGGGCAAGACGATTGGCTGCACGCTGAACGCTGCCTGTGGCGAGTGCCAGGGCTGCCTCACATGGTCGGAAATGCACTGCGAACGTGAAGCTCGGCTTGCTGGCGGATTTGCTGAGTACGTACTGGTCGACCAGCGACAGGCGCACATCGTTCCCGACGGACTCGACCCCGAGACCGCATCGATGGCAGAGCCCCTCGCATGCGTCATTTCGACGCTCAACATGCTCGGCGATATCGAAGAAGGCTGCGATGTGCTGGTCGTAGGTGGTGGGCTGCTCGGACTGCTAACGGTCGGCGTGCTCAAGCTTCGCGGGGCAGGGCACATCATTCTTTCTGAGCCCAACCCAATGCGTCTCGCCATGGGTACCCAGTTCGGTGCCGACATCCTGAATGATCCCACCAAAGACGATCTAACCGAGCTGGTGAAAGATACAACCGCTGGCTACGGCGTGAAGATCGGTGCCGAAGCAGTCGGCGTTCCAGCGCTTGTAGCAAACGTATCGAAGCTGATTCGACCCCGCGGAAATCTAGTTTTGGTCGGAGTCAGCCCACAAGGCTCGGAACTGCCGATTGATCTCTACGACATCCACTACAAGGAAATCACCATCAGCGGCGCATTCGGCGCAGGCGATGCGTTTGGCGAAGCTCTTGAAACCCTTCCGACGCTGAACCTTGAAGGCGTGGTAAGCGGACGCTACCCGCTCGAACAAACCGCCGAAGCAATGGAAGTTTCCGCCAGCGGAATCGGCGTGAAATATATGATCGCCCCGCACGATTAGCGAGGCTAAATTTTCTTAGCGCTCCTTATTTCTGCAAACTCACCAAGTCTTTCGTAAACGTACAACCATGCCCAGTTAGGGTGGCGGGTCACTCAATACGGCGGTACTCTGCGTGCGCTCGCAATAATTGGCTGGTAAAAAAAACGCACCACTGGTGCTGCTGCTGCAAAGGTAATTCATGGCAAAACTCTCGGGTGGCGAAGCCCTCATCAAATCAATGGTTCGAGAGGGCGTTGAAGTCGTATTCGGCCTGCCCGGAGTTCAGATGTACGGAATCGTCGCCGCATTGCGAGATGAGCCAAGCATCAAGTTCATCGTCACCAGAAACGAAACCGCCACTTCCTACATGGCAGACGGCTATGCCAGAACAACCGGCAAACCCGGAGTGGTAATGGTTGTTCCAGGACCCGGCATCTACAACGCAGGTGCTGGACTTGCTACCGCATTTTCACGTTCTTCACCGATCGTATTTATTGCAGGTCAAATTCCGCGGGACCAAATTGGCAAGAACTTCGGCGGACTTCATGAAGTCAACGATCAAAAAGAAATCACGAACCCCATAACCAAGTGGCAAACGCAGGTTCTGCGTCCGCACGAAGTTCCAGAGAATATCCACGAAGCATTCCGTCAGGCACAGTCTGACCGACCCTCGCCAGTTCACTTCGAATTGCCGCCAGAAACCATGGTGGAGAGAGAAGAGGTCGAACTCCTCGAACCTGCACAGATCGTTCGCAAAATCCCGGCTGATTCAGCTATCGAAGCCGCGGCAAAAGAGATTGCCGGCGCACGAAAGCCGGTAATTTACTCAGGTGGTGGAATCGCACGATCCGACGCAGAATCCGAACTTGTTGCATTCGCCGAAGCACACAATATTGCCGTTGTAACCTCGGCCGGTGGTAAGGGGACGATGTCGGAGAGACACCCACTGTCACTCGGCAGTTCGCTCGGCCCTGGCGGGCAGCTTAAGAACTACATCGAAGACGCCGATGTGATCATCGGAATCGGTACCCGCTTCTCCATGCGTACACAGGCAGGCCAAGAGGCCCGGCTTGTTCACATCGATGCCGACCCGTCGATGATCGGTCACGTTCACGCCGACTCACTTGGTGTGGTTGGAGATGTGAAGGCAACGCTGCCTCTGCTATCGGCAGCCATTACCGCTGCTGGCGGTGGAAACTGGCCTTCACCGGCGGAAGAAGTCGGGGTGATTCAGGAAAACCTAGCCAACAGCGAAGAAGAACAGAACCAACCGCAAGAAGACTATCTGCAGGCGCTACAACGAGGCGCACCAGACGATGCCGTGATGATCTTCGGCATGACTCAGCTTGGCTACTACTCACGTCCTCGCTGGATCACCGAAAACCCGAAATCGTACATCGATTCAGGCTACTCAGGGAACCTGGGATTCGCTTTTCCGACGGCGCTCGGGGCGAAGGTTGGCAACCCCGACAAGCCTGTGATTTGTGTTTCTGGGGACGGCGGGTTCATGTACAACTCATCCGAGATTTCCACAGCCGTGAAGTACGGAATCAATCTCGTAACCGTCATCTACAACGATGGTCATTACGGCAACGTGGCACGCGATTTGGACGACGATTTCGGTGGCTCATACGAGACAGATTTCGTGAACCCCGACTTTGTCGCACTCGCCGAGGCATACGGTGCAGTTGGCCTCCGAGCCAAAGATCCGTTCGACGTAGAAAACCTAATCCCCCAAGCTCTCGCAATGAACAAGCCAGTCTTCATCGACGTCCCGGTCTCCCGTGTACCCCGACCCAAGCAGTGGTCAGCCCGAGCACCCTGGACAACCCCGCAAGAAGGGCTGATTGACTAGTAGTCGGGACACATTTGGAATAGCTTGGCAGTGAAATTGCGTTGCGGATCACGCCTGACGATGTGATGTTCGTCATTTCGAATTTGATTCAGCTAGTACCGACTGTCGCCCTCCGTAATCCTGAATCAAGTTCAGGATTACGTAATTTCCCGAAGAACGAGATTACGACAGCAGCCCAACGATTACCCAACATTGATGTCACTCATGCTCAAGGTTCGTCTTCCGACCTCGCCTCTCTTCCGTCATCTCGAATTTGATTCAGGACCTCGATCGCGTTGAGCTCGTGTGCCGCTTGAACCCGCTCGGATGGCAGCCTACTTCGCACCCATCTCATGCGGCCTCAACGCTGCCTCAATCGCAAAGTTCGCTGGCGTTGGTACGCCGTATTCCTTGCCAAGTTCTACCACCCGAGCGTTCAATAACCCGATTTCGATCGGGTTCCCGGCGATGAGATCGTGACCCATTGAACCAATGATGAAGGGTTCACGTGCCTGAGTCGTTTTCAGCGTGTTGTCGACCATTTCTTGAGAAATCGGGATACCCTTCGCACGTGCCACCGCAGCCACTTCGGATAGCACCTGCAAAAACATTTCAGTAGTAGTTTCTTGGGCGAAAATCTCACCGATTGGCTTACGTGTAAGCGCGGTCATGCCACTCAGAGCACAGATGAACGTGAACTTCATCCACAACGCCATCTCAACGTTTTCACTTGCTTCGGCACCCAGTCCAGCAGCCACACATCGTTCGACCAACGAAGTTACTCGATCAGAACTACCGCCACCCATCTCACCAATCACCAGCGAACCCGGACCGCCAACCTGATTAACTACTCCCGGCTCAGAGATCATCGCTGAAACAACGGCAGTCGAACCGAGCACGTGCTCCGACCCGAACCCCTTGCTAAGTAGCGGTTCGCTGTCGATTCCGTTCTGTGTCGAGATGATCATCGTGCCATCGCCGACCATGTTTCCAGTTGCCATCGCTGCGATAGCGTCTTCGGTACCCCAACTCTTCACAGCGAAGATAACCAGATCGACTCGTTCAACTGAAGACATATCGTCCGTGACCGTACATTCAACCAGAAAATCGCCAAGCAACACCGAATTCAGCTGAAGCCCATTCTTATTGATCGCTTCTAGATGCGGCCCTCGAGCGATCATCGTCACCTCGGCACCCGCTCGGGCAAGCGCACCACCGTAGTAAGCACCCGTGCCACCTGCGCCCACAACTGCCACTTTGAAACTATCGTCGCTCATATTTTGTCTCTCGAAGCTGGTAATCATTTCAGGCGCCAATCTTATGGCAGTCGCTGGCCGCAGTGAACAGCTATCATCCCGCTCATGCTTCAACTTCTCATACATAACGCAAAAATCATGGACGGTACGGGATCGCCCTGGTTCCGAGGTTCGGTTCTCGTCGAAGACAACACACTGACGATCAAACGAGGCGATATCAAGCTAGACGACTACGAGTCGGAAAAGATTATCGACGCCGAAGACAACATAGTTTGCCCCGGTTTTGTCGATCTTCACTCCCATGCTGGTCTAACCATTATTGGCGAACCGCATCATGATCCAAAGGTGCGACAGGGTGTGACCACGGAGCTGGTAGGAATCGACGGCATTTCTCACGCACCGTTCAAAACAAGGGATGAGTTGGAACGATATATCTGGATGGATGCCGGATTGAACTGGTATCCGCCCGATCCGGATTGGCTTTCTACGCAGGAGTTGCTGAACAAGTACGACGGCACGGTAGCAATCAACATCGCCTACATTCTCGGAAACTCGCCGGTGAGAATCTGGGCCGTTGGTTGGAACGACCAGCCTGCGACTGAGCCACAAATCGAGAACATGAAGGCCGTGATTCGTGAATCGATGGAGGAGGGTGCCTGGGGAATCTCGACCGGACTCGACTATCCGCCCGGAGCGTTCGCTTCAACCGAAGAACTGATCGCAATTTCCGAACAAGCCGCGGCCATGGGCGGTTTTTACCACACTCACGCCCGTGCTTCGCTAAAAGCCCATGGCACATACGCACCGTGGGAAGAAGCAGTCGAAATCGGTCGAAAATCTGGCATCCCGATTCACCTGACCCACTACCGACAGCCCAAGCACGGCGAAGGTTCACACCACAACTATCTCGGTCTTGTAGAAGACGCCCGCGCCGAGGGAATCGACGTTACTTTCGATTGCTACACCTACCCGTACTCCGGCACTTCGGTAACTATCCAACTGCCGTTCTGGGCGAAAGATGGCGGACCTGAGCGCACGATGGCCGCTCTTGCCGATCCCGATGACCGTGCACGAATGAAGCGAGAGATGAACTCACGCTCCGACATTAATGAAATGTGGAATCAACGTTGGCTGCACAACTTTAGGCAAACCCAGAACAAGAAATACGACGGTAAGTCGATCTGGAACATTGCCGAAATGCGAGAACAAGATCCCGCCGACGCACTGTTCGATTTATTGCTGGAGGAAAGACTGGGCATCAGCGAGGTTGGTACGGGCACCAACGCTCACACCTTGCCAGCGTTCGTTTCCCACCCGTTCGGGATGATCGCTTCAGATGCGATTTTGTTTGGGGAATATCCCAACCCCCGAACTTACGGATGTTTCCCGGTGGTGCTGGCTGAGTTCGTGCGAGCCGAAAAGCACCTGAAGTTGCCAGAAGCGATTCGAAAAATGACATCGTTCCCCGCGCAGCGTCTTGGCCTGACGGATCGCGGAATTCTGCGTGACGGGTTCAAGGCCGATATTGTGATCTTCAACCCCGACACCGTTCGAACTGATGCTACGAAAGACGACCCGAAGCACTATCCGGTCGGAATCGACTACGTGATCGTGAATGGGCAAGTCGTAATCGAGAAGGGCACGAATACAGGAGCGACGCCTGGTAAGGCTCTGAGGCGCGGCCACTAAATCTTCACACTATCTGGATAGTTCGCATCTAAATTATTCTCGTTGAACTTTTATCGAAATATCAGTGCAGGACTCGGCGTCGGGTCTGTGGCCGCGATTATTGCGATTCTAATTTCACTTCCGCTGGAATCGCCTGACGACATAATTTTCAACGCCGCTTCCGTAGGACTTGCTGCTGTCGGATTCGGTGGTCTGGCAGGACTGTTATGGCACCTGTCTAAAAGTGATCTCCCTGTAGGGCGGTCGTATGTGGCGGGTTCCTTCGTGTTAATCGTTGCTGCCCTTGCTGTGGCAGTTGCTGCGGGAACTCAATTCGAAGATGCCCTGATTTTCACTGTGCCACTGGCGCTTATTTCGTCGATAGTCCCGATTGTCGGTACTACGATAGCTGCAAAATCGGAAAAATTTAGAAACTGGAACTATTTGTTACTCGTCGTAGTTGCTGTTGCAATGAGCATTGCATTGGCGGGGCAGGGCGATCAGGAATCTGGATCGCTGTCTCTTCCACCTCCACCATGATTCGATTCGGATTTCCAATGAAATATCGACCCAAATACCTCGTTCTGATTGGCACACTGATGGCTTTGGCGATTGTTGGCATTGCGTGCGGCAGTGGTGATGAAGTGGCGTCTGACCCGAATCCATCGACAGAAGTGGCCGCCGAGACATCTTCGATCATCACGAACGACACGCCATCCTCAGGTTCTACCGATGGCATATTCACGGTAGGCGAGGGCTCGGAAGCAACGTTTACGGTCAACGAGCAACTCTCACGACTGCCTTGATCCCGACCGCCTCTTAGTCCTAGTCAAAGGCGATTTCACATGGGCCGATTTCGGCATGTCGGCGCCCAACAGCAGGTTCTTTGCAGTGAAAGACGATGTCCACTTCGAAGTACTGGTATCAGCTGTGCCGGAATAACCCACCCTCCAACTTGCCTCGAACTCGGGTGTTTCTGCGCAAGGATTATTAACACTTAGCGACTACTATTAAATATATGTCGCAAGATCAAGTACGAAATTTCTGCATCATCGCCCACATCGATCACGGCAAGTCGACCCTCGCCGACCGTCTGATCGAACTTACCGGTGCAGTTTCTGAAAGAAAAATGACCGCCCAGCACCTCGATACGATGGAGCTGGAGCAGGAACGCGGAATCACGATCAAGGCGCAGGCGGTTCGCCTCTCGTACAAATCTGGAGATGGTACCGACTATCAACTCAACCTGATCGACACCCCAGGCCACGTCGACTTCTCGTACGAAGTATCTCGCTCACTCGCCGCCTGTGAAGGCGCAGTACTACTCGTCGATGCGACCCAGGGCATTCAGGCGCAAACAATCGCCAACGTATATCTCGCACTCGAGAACGACCTGGAAATCATTCCGGTCATCAACAAACTCGACATGCCAGCGGCCCAACCCGAGCGAGTACTTACTGAGCTTGAACAGACCTTCGGATTTGGAAGCGACGAGGTGCTGCAAATATCAGCTAAAACCGGCGATGGCGTTGCCGAATTGCTCGAACAGATTATCAGTCGTGTGGAGCCACCTGCTGGTGATGCCGATGACAAGTTTCGTGCTCTAATATTTGACTCAAAATTCGATCAGTTCAAGGGCGTCATCGCATACGTACGTGCAATGCACGGATCGCTGAAAAGCTCCGATCGAATTCGTTTGATGGGAACGAGCACTGAAGCCGAGGTTCTCGAAACTGGCTACTTCAGCCCGGTGCTGGAAAAAACCGGTGGACTGAAAACAGGAGAAGTTGGTTACGTTGCCACGGGTCTGAAAGACGTGAAGGCCGTTCGAGTCGGCGACACGATGACCATTGCAACGGACCCTGCGGAAGAAGCTCTACCCGGATATGCAGCCCAGAGCGCGATGGTGTTCACAGGAATCTTCCCGATTGAAGGCGAAGACTACCCGGATCTACGCGACGCTCTCGACAAACTTCAACTGAATGACGCTGCACTGGTATTTGAGGCTGAATCTTCCGCAGCACTCGGCTTCGGATTCCGATGTGGTTTCTTGGGATTGCTACACATGGACATTGTCCAGGAGCGTCTCGAACGGGAATACGGGCTCGGCCTTATCGCAACGGCACCAAGCGTGAGTTACGACGTGTTGCTGAAAAATGGCGAGACGATCACTATCGACAACCCGTCGAAGCTACCCGATCACAACAATCTTGCCGATATCCTCGAGCCGTGGGTGAATATTACGATCGTCTCGCCCGGGCGCTACATCGGCTCAATCATGGAACTCGTCATAACTAAGCGTGGCGAATACAAGAAGATGGAGTATCTCGAATCGGCCACGAGTGACGAAGATGGCACGACGAATCGAGACGCCCGAGTTCTCCTTGAATACGACATTCCGCTGTCGGAAATATTGGTCGACTTCCACGATAAGTTGAAGTCAGGCACACAGGGCTACGCATCGATGGACTATTCGGTGATCGACAATCGACCAGCCGATCTGGTCAAACTCGATGTGCTAGTGAACCACGAACCAGTCGACGCACTCTCGATGATCACTCACCGCAGCGAAGCAGCCGCATATGGCCGAGCGCTGACATCGAAGCTAAAAGAACTCATCCCGCGACAGATGTTCGCGGTTCCGATCCAGGCTGCTATTGGTGGCAAAATCGTTGCACGAACCAACGTAAAAGCACTGCGCAAGAACGTACTGGCCAAGTGCTACGGTGGTGACGTCACTCGAAAACGCAAGCTTCTTGAAAAGCAGAAAAAGGGCAAGAAGCGCCGCATGAAGATGGTCGGTTCGATCGAAGTACCGCAAGAAGCCTTTATGGCGGTTTTGACGCTCGACTAACGACAGGTACGCGCACAGAATGACGGGCGCATGTCGACTTCTCATTCTGCACCTAATCCAGCTAGAAACACTTTCTCGCGCCCTCGCGGTCTGTTGGCCGCGTTCGCCTTCCCGCGTTTCAGGTGGGTCTGGATGGCGTCTGTCGTGTTCTCTCTTGGAAATTGGGGGGAACGTCTGGCGACCGGCTGGGTAGTGCTTGCCGAGACTGAATCTGTATTTCTAGCAGCCGCAACGTTCGCAGCGCGGCAGGCACCGCAACTGATCATTGCACCGATAGCGGGGGCGATCACTGATCGATACTCGAGAGGCAAAGTAATGCTTTTCACAGGTATCTACAAAGCTATTGTGCTGCTGGCTCTCGCAGCCGTAGCTGCGAACGGATTGGACCCACTCTGGTTAATCTTCGTGATTCTCGGCTTTTCTGGTGTTGGTCACTCGTTCGAAATACCCGCAGTGCAGGGGATGGTCACCGGATCTGTACCAAGAGCAGTAAGAATGAACGCAGTCGCCGTCCACTCGACCGGTATGCGAGCGGTGGGCGCTCTGGGGGCGCTGGCGGCGGGCTATGCCATCAGCCTGCTGGGAGTTCCGACCACGTTTGTAGTATCCGGTGCAGCGTTCGCACTGGGTGGATTTCTTGCTTTAGTAGCGAATCGCCGCCTGAAGAATGTGGTCGTTCAACGCTCGAGTTCGATAGTCCGAGACGTGATCGACGGACTCAAGCTGATGTCCACGTTGCCAATTGTCCGCATGATCCTGATCACAGCCGTAATCGTAGAAATATTCGGGTTCGCCTATGGGGCGATCATGCCCGCCGTTGCCAAGAACGTCTTAGAAGTCGACGAAACAGGCCTTGGCGCGCTGACCATGATGACCGGTATTGGTTCGGTCATCGGCTCGTTATTCCTTATGACACTGGGCAACTACCGTCACAAGGGAATACTGCTAATGGGCATCGCCATTTCGTATGGCGTATTTTTGGCGACATTCTCGGCTTCCGGCTCGTACATCGTCGCTCTCGTGTTGATCATGGGCGTCGGGGCATCAGCGGCAGCGTTCGACGCAATGCAGTGGACCTTGCTTCAGCTCAACGTGCCAGACGAAATGCGCGGTAGAGCCGTTGGTGCATGGGTATTCGCCATTGGGTTCGGGTGGATAGGCCACCTTGGAATGGGCGCCGCAGGCGAGGTGTTCGGGGTGCAGTGGGCACTTGCCGGCGCAGGCATCGTGGTGATTGTCACTGGCCTGATCGGGCTTATATTCGTGCCGCAACTGCGACGGGTGTGAACGCCCTAGTCGGCCAATGCTCGCCTAACAACTTCAGCCAGGTCGGGATCCTGCTTCGCAACATAAATTGAAGCTTCCAGCATTCCCTCCGGATTTCCCGTGTCGGCATGAAACCCGCTGATTTGACGTGCATGAACCGGACTATTGCCGAGCAGGGCTGCGATAGCGTCGGTGATTTGTATCTCACCACCAGCGCCCGATCGTTCTTCTGCAAGGTAGTCGAACACAGCGTTGTCGAGGATGTACCGAGCGACAATCGCCAGATTACTCGGCGCATCTTCCAGTGCAGGTTTTTCGACCATCACATCGACCGAGTAAACGTCATCACCAACCGCTGTTCCGCCAACGATACCTTTGGTGTGAACAATCTCATCAGGAGCCTCGGTAACGGCGATAACTGACCCGCCATGCTCTCGGTAAACCTGCATCAACTGTTCTGTGGCTGAAGTCTCGTGAATAATCACGTCATCCGGAAAGATCGTCACAAATGCTTCGCCATCGCAGAATTCTCGAGCCTGAAGAATTGCGTGACCCGGTCCTTTGGGATCGTACTGATAAACCGCCGAAACGTTCGCCAGTGAAGCTAGCTCGAGCTGTGCTTCAAGGAGTTCGTCACGCCCTCGTTTCTTCAATTCTCGCTCTAAAACTTCGTGGCGACCAAAGTAATCGACAACAGATTCCATACCCGGCGACATAACAATCGCTATATCAGTAACCCCGGCCGCAGCCGCTTCACGCACTGCATATTCGATCACCGGAACGTTCAATACCGGGAGCAGATGCTTAGGCACGGTGCGGGTGGCAGGAAGGAACCGTGTTCCTAGTCCGCCAACCGGAATTACGGCTTTGGTTATGGGGGGCATTTCGCTCGTCGAGTTAGGCATGCCGGGATTCTAACGGGAATCACTCCGGGATTAGTGCCAAAATTCGCTGGCTATTCGGCGACTATTCGGCAACTCGGTAGTACGATTAACTTGATCGTGCTAGGTGGGGCGTTAGCGGTGCCCTGTACTCGCAATCCGCTATAGCGAGACTGAATACCCTGTCGAGACTGTTCGACTGTGGCCGCTAGTGTCAGTATTTAGATGTTGATAGCCTGGTCCTGCGCGGCGAGGCCTCGTGAACTCCGTCAGGACCGGAAGGTAGCAGCGGTAAGCGATAAACCTCGGGTGCCGTGGGAACACCGGGCTAGAGTCGGTACTGGCATCTATGCTACAGACAGCTGGCAAAACGGGGTTGCACGATCATATTTTTCTTTTTGCTGCACAACTGTCGTGCCTCCGACGTGGCGATTCGCCCGAGTCAGGCACCCAATACGGGTTGGATTCGCCAATGGCCCCACAACGGCTGGGTCAGCATTTTCTCGAAGACTCCACGGTAGTAGATGCCATCATTGAAGCTGCCGATTTATCGTCGGCCGATACCGTTGTTGAGGTTGGCCCAGGGCGAGGTGCTCTAACTAGCGATCTCGTTGAACGGGCAGGCCGAGTGCTTCTATTGGAGTACGACACCGATCTGGCCGATCGACTGGCATTCAAGTACGACTCGAATCCCAATGTGCGAGTACTGAATGTTGATGCGCGTGATTTTGGGTCTGACTCTGATCCGTGGCTTGTCGATTCCGACTACAAGGTCGTTGCCAATCTGCCGTACTATGCAGCGAACCCGATCACTCGTAATTTTCTAGAATCGACCCGCAAACCGACTTCGATGGTGATCATGATCCAGCGTGAAGTTGCCAAAGACATGGCCGCGTTGCCAGGTGACATGAGCCTTCTTTCGTTAGCGATTCAGATTTACTCGACCGCCGAGCATCTAATCGATGTTCCACCCGAGTGTTTCAACCCACCTCCAAAGGTTCACTCGTCGGTAATCAAACTCACTCCAAGCGCTGATCTAAGACTAAAGTTTGAGTTTGCCGACGATTTCTTTAAGCTGGCGCGTAGTGGCTTCAAGAGTCCCCGAAAGCAGCTGCACAACTCGCTTTCCGACGGACTATTTATTCCGTTGGAAGAAGCACGAGAACTTGTAGAAAAAACAGGCTTCGAGACGTCTCGCAGACCTTCCACACTTTCACTCGATGATTGGCAGGTGCTTTACGACGTGTGGGTAGAGGCTGGACGACCGGCACAGGTTCACGGTTCAGTTCGCCGCAAACGACAGGGGCGTCGTGGTGAGTAACTCCAGTAGCATCACCGAAAAGGCGTGCGCTAAGGTCAATCTCACTCTCGAAATCCTTGGGAAACGTCGTGATGGCTACCACAATCTGGCGTCGGTAATGCAGACGGTTGACCTGTACGACACGATCACGATTAGCGAATCAGATGAGATCGTGGTGTCATGTGATGATGATCAGATCACTCCTGAAATCAACCTCGCAACTAAAGCCGCAAACGTTCTAAATGAACGGGCTGGTACTTCGAACGGCGCTCGAATCGCCATCGAAAAGAAAATCCCGGTATCAGCCGGACTCGGCGGCGGATCGACCGATGCAGCGGCAACACTGCGCGGACTGAACAAGCTGTGGAATATGAAGCTTTCACTGGACGAATTGACCGAAATCGGAGCCGATATCGGATCCGACGTACCGTTTCTCGTTCGAGGTGGAACTTCGCTGGTGCAGGGTAGAGGCGAAGACGTAACGCCAGTCACTGCCGCAAAGATCCCAAAATTCCTCATACTCACGCCAAAAGTGAATCTAGAAAATCCAACTGCCAAGACAGCCTCAGTGTTCTCCCACGTGAACGAGTCGATGTTCACCCGGGGAAACCTGAGTCACAAGTTGGCGGCTCGCATCCGAGCAGGAAGCGACTGCCCGCCCGAATTTTTCTTCAACCAGTTTGGCGTGTTGGCCGAAACATTGTTCGCCGGGTGGGGGCAGCAGCGCGATCAACTAATATCGCTCGGCGCACGAGATGTGATTCTGTGCGGCGCTGGACCATCGATGTTCACGATTCCTCCGTCAAAAGAGCTAGGCACCGCGTGGCACTTGCTCCTCACCACTGTTCAAGGACATGAAGCGTATTTGGTCGATCCTGAATCGATCATTCCAGAAAGCACGGAATCTTGATGGAAGAGCCATTAAAAACTCTCGTGGTGGGAATGATCGCCGGTGGCCTAATGGGAATGGTCTTCATAGGCCATCTGGCACTGTTGCTCGTACACAACCCCCCGGAAGCCTTGAAACGCCGTGCGGTCGAATCGAGCGTCACGAAGCTCGTCACCATCACTACTCTTGTCACTTACCTGACCTGGAACGTAATCGCTATTTTCATGGCGTTCGCGGCGCAGGCACTGCTTAGTGGCGACGATCCGAAGATCTCTATCGCCCCGAGCCCGGCGTATTTGTTCGTCGTAATATTCGTGGCTATCTTCCTGGCAATTCCCGCGATGATTTTCTTCCGTGACAGAAAAAACCATCTGTTCGGTGAACTTGCGCTGTTTATCGGAATTTTCGGTTTTTTGATACCGAACATGGTAGTTGCCGTTCAGTACGGGTAGATTCTCCAACGATATGGTGTCCAACAGGCCGTTTCGGGGTCTAAACTTGCCGATCTATCCAGATTCGCGCCCATATCGCTGTAATCAGAGCGGGCAGTAATCCACAAAAGGTCAGTACACGACATGTCAATGCGATTTGCCAATCGATTCGACGGCAAAGTTGCCCTCCTCACCGGTTCCGCAGCCACCAACAAAGACGAGCTGATGGGATTCGGCGGCGCCACTGTCTGGCGATTCCTCGAAGAAGGCGGTCGTGGCGTTGTTATCACTGATGTTCAAGACGAAATAGGTGAGGCTTCGGCGCAACAACTCCGTGACGCTGGACATGACGCTATCTATCTTCACCTCGACGTAACCGAAGAAGACCAGTGGAAGTCGGTCGTTGACGCGACGATGGCTCACTTTGGGCGACTAAATATTCTGGTCAACATCGCAGGAATCCTCGATCCCAAGTCGATTCTCGACATCGAACCCGCCGTCTGGAAGAAGACGATGGAGATCAGCACCGTCGGGATATTTTTAGGAACTCGTGCTGTTGCGAAACCGATGGAACAGGGCGGTGGTGGAGCGATTATCAACCTGGCGTCGATGGCTGCCAAGCAGGGATCGGGATCGTATGGAAGCGCTTACTCGTTCTCACGCGGTGGCATGCTGAACTTTTCTATGTCGGCTGCACTTCAGCTCGCCGAACTTGGAATTCGAGTCAACACGATCATGCCGGGCTGGGTCCACACGCCATTTACCGACTATCTCTACACCGACCCCGAGCAGAGCAAGTTCCGCACCGACCGAGTGCCACTCGGACGTTGGGGCAAGCCGGAAGATATCGCCGGTGGAATACTGTTTCTGGCCTCAGAAGACGCTTCCTACATGACCGGAGCTGAGCTGCTGATGGACGGAGGGGTAAGCGCAGGATCAGTACGACCAGCGAATCCCAAAAGCGAAGATTAGGCGGGAGACCCACGTAAAATTCACGCAAATCGACCTAACCCTCAACAGCAAACTGTCATGCTGAATTCATTTCAGTATCTTTCTCCCCCCAATGCAGCGGACGTGACTGACTTTGGACGCCACTTCCAGATAGCGAACGCGACGCGACCCCGCCAGATCCCTCGGCGGCACTCGGGATATCGATTATTCACGGCTAACCATTGAGCCTGATCAAATGCGCCCGATCAAAGACCCGCCATTGGCGTCTAATGCGTATGAGTCGTCCCGTCAGCGTGGGTGTGCGGCATCTTCTTCTCGACTGCTCCGATAGCGTCGGTGTACACCTTGCGAATAGTCGCATGCCGCTCAGCATCGGCACGAGTCGCCAGCGTATCCAGCCACTCAACTCCACCCTGCATCGTCGTTATCAGATACTCACCCAGAGACGCTTCGAACACGTCAGTGCGACCCGCCTTCACGTACACAGCCGAAGTGTGAGCCGCAAAGTTCACGGGCCAGACGTGCCATGCAACATGATCGCTAACCGCCCGAGCTGCAATCCAACCGCTACCCGGCAAATCCAGCGTCTCATCGATTGCCAACAACTTCGAGCCCTCGGCAGATGACGCCTGAGCGATCACCTTGCCGTTGAACACAATCTCCAGCTTGTTGATTGGCATCGCACATGTGGCACTAGCCTTCACGTGGACGGACCCACCTGAATCTGGCAACACCAGCTCGTCGCCCGGCCGCAAGCCCTCAACTGTGAAGTCCATCAACGGACCACTCGTCGTGTAAGTCCGACCCGCCCGCACAGCGGCACTCCACGAATTGTGCGAAAGCTCACGGTCGCCGATATATGCGTAAGTCCGCACGCCACCAACGGGCATACCAGCCGACATCTTGTCGGTGCCACCAACAGCAGCAATGCGGTAGCCACAACTCAGCAAGCGGTACCACTCATGCACCGCAAACGTGTCCATCGTTGGAACGTGGAAATCTCTAATCTCCAGACCATCAACCTTGCCAAGAACAACCTCGGCAATCACCTCGGAATGCGGGAACGGGAAGTGCGGAACGATAGCGAGGCCGCCCTTCTCGTGCGCCTCATCCGCCCACTCGCTCATCGCCCGCACCGTTGGGTCGCCGATATAGCCCTCCGTTGGGCCACTTGTCGACATCGGGAAGATCGGCGATCCGGTCGCTCCCATCAGGCTGATGTGCCCCATGAAGTGCTGGCGGTTTTCGCTACCGACCCAAACGATAGTTTCGGCAGAAGACGAACCCGAAACGGCACCGGTTATATCTCCGACGTTCGTATACAGATCACCCCACTGAGCAGCCAGCAGGTTGATGATGTTGATGTCTTCAGCAGCAGCTTCCAAATGCGCTGTTTCAGGTGTTAGGAAGTGGGTGTGCGTATCGGCAGTGACCCAGCCCGATGCGCGGAGGTTCGAATTGCGATCAAGCGAAATTTCTAGCTCGCGCTGGCCCGGCTTTATGTTCAACTTCTGCCTGATCGGCTCGAACTCAAATCCTTTCGATACCTCCACGTACACATCGCCCACTGGCAGCTCGCCCTGGAACGTGCCATCAACGTACGCGTACGGCGTGTCGCCCAGCAACAGGTCGGCACCGTAGTCCTCGAACCAGTTGTCGTTCACATCGTGCGTATGGCCGTACGGAGGGAAGTAGCGACCGTCTAGTGATCGGAAATGTATGCGAGCGGCGGTTGGCTTACCGGTGCTTGAATCAATGATCTTGCCGTGAACCCAGGTACGTTGTGAAGTAAGAACGCGGGCACTTACCTGACCGTCATCGCTTTTCGCCGAGCCCGATTCAAGTAACGACCGAACGTCGATACCCTGCCCGTCAATCGACAACGTTGCGTCGGCAGATGCCGTGAGATCGATAGATGCGACCATTTCGGGATGTTCAGCCGATTCGCCCCAGCCTTTAACAGGCGAAGTAAGCCACGCCTCACCGTCGAACCCTTGGATATCCTCCTGCCGTGCGATCACACCAAGATCGATCGCTACCTCAAGATCGTTAGCCGACTTGCCACCAGCGTCGATCTCGACAGTCTCCAGTGGCAGGTGACGAAGCGGATGCTCTTGTCCGTTGAACAAGGTCAAAGCACCAATCGCTATCGCCGTGGCACCTGTCGATTCAATACGCACAGATGCAATGGTCTTTGAAGAATCCGGCAACTCAAGCGCATATATCGTCCATGAAGGCGGTGGATTCCCGCGACCCTTGTGATCGTCTTTGGCAGCCGTTCGGCCGTCCGCCGGGGCGTCACCAACCATCACACCGGTCTGCCAGCGACCCCATGCGTTGTTCGGGTAAGGACCACGTTTTGGAATTGCACTAATACCCTGATGTTGGCGGGACGAAAATCCGCTCTGCATCCGCGCCTGAACCTGGCTAATTTCAAACCGCCGACGGATCGACTGGCGATGCTCTGAACCGTCTTCGAAAACAACGACATAATCGGCAAGATGCTCACCCGGTGCCGTAACTACTGGATTCAGATAATCAGACGGCTGTCCCGCCACAGTAGTAGAAGCCTTTTCATCACAAAAATGAGCGAACACCAGATGCGATCCCGCAGCACCAACCGAAACCTCAATGCTCGATTCACCATCAAGAACGAGCAGTTCGTTCCCACCGCTGACAATGTCGAACGGCACCCCCCAGAACGTTTGCGAACCCACCGGCAGTAGAGCGACTGCCGCCGCTGTCTTCGACTCCCAGTGTTGCGAATCGGTACGACTGGCATTCAAGTTGGTGGCAAGTGAAACTGACATGAACTTCGGCATATGCAAATATCCAGTGCGGTTGGTCGAACGAATTCAAAGATTCGTGAGAATGATGCGCCAGCCGGTTAAAGCAAACAAGTCCCGAATCGCTTCGGGACTTGTCATATTTTCGAACGTTACGTTCTAGAAGAGTTAGCTGAGTGCTTCGACTTCAGACTTCACTTCGTCGAACGGAGGAAGGTCGGAAGGAACGTCCGACAACCACTTCCATGCGATGCTGCCATCGGTGTCGATAACGAACACTGAACGTCGGGCGGCTGTGTAGCCGTCCATGCCAGCGAAGTCGGGCCAAACAACGTCGAAGTCGGCAATAGCCGTCTGCTTGTAGTCGCTAAGAATCGGGAAATTGATGTTGTTCGCGTCACGGAATGCTCCGTTTGCAAAACGACCGTCAACCGAAATACCAATCACTTCGGCGTTGAGGCCAGAGTAGTCGGCGAGGGCGTCACGGAATGTGCAAAGTTCTTCGGCACATACGCCACTGAACGCAGCCGGGAAGAAGGCGATAACGGCCTTCTTGCCAGCAAAACTGCTTGAGCTGAATTCGTTGCCGTCGCTATCGAGCAACGTGAAAGCTGGTGCCTTAGATCCTACTTCGCCAGACATATAAAACTCCTAATTAAGCGTAAAAACTAGATATCACGACAGATTATGCCATCGCCGCGCCTAGATAGACATAGCGACCTTGATAACGCCGTCCTGGCGTAGACGATACATTTCGAATGCATCCTGAGCGTCTTCGAATGTAACATCGTGCGTCTTCAACACACCAGGATCGATCCACCCACGCTCTTTCAACGCAACAATATCGCGTATTTCCTGAATCGGCTCATTTGTTGCAGCGATAACCGTGGCATTCATTTGAACGTTCTTACCCATCCACTTTCGATGATCGAAAGAGGTAACCGTTGGGTCTATTAGACTGAATGAAATGATCTGACCCTCGTCACGCACCAGATCAATTGCGATTCCGAGACCATCTGGATTTCCGCTGGCATCGACAACGATGTCGAACAGATCACCACCGGTAATCTCTGTAGCAGCTTCCAGCGTGTTCTCATTTGATGCGTTAATCGTGTGCGTGGCACCAAGCTCCATCGACTTCCGGCAACGGTATTCCTCAAGGTCAATTCCAACGACCTGCTGCGCACCCTGACGCTCGGCGAACATAGTGAACGATAGCCCAATGCCGCCCTGACCCAGAACAGCAATCTTCTTAGCCAGAGGGTTGCCCCAGCGTCGAGCCGAATAAAGCGCCGTACCTGAATGCTGACACATCACCCACTCAGAAAGATCGCCCCACTCTGGGAGTTTGATCAGCCGGTCGGCAGTCTGAACAACCTGTTCCTGCATACCTGCAACGTCACGAGGAATAACGATGACCCGTTGTCCCTCTTTGTAATCAGGATCACGGCTGTCGACCACAACTCCCGCGCACTCGTGCATCGGCGCTCCGGGCAGGAACGGGTAGTCCTCTTCGGGTAGCTCAGCGTCGTATTCGAGATAGATATCACTGCCGCAGATCGACAGTGATTCGAGCTTGATCTGGACTTCCTTGTCCTCAAGCGGTCCCGGCTCGGGCACATCGAGGAACTCAATCTTGCGGCGGGCTACAACTCTGGCTGCTTTCAATTCGTTCCTCTTTACTGCGTTCGTTCACTAGCGTATCACGAAGATGTTGTTCGGTATCGACGAGTCTTATTATTCGACTCGGAATTCTAACCTCACTACGGCGTATACTCGGCGACCGTCGGGCTTGAATTTTCAGAGTTCTATACGGGGCGAAATCAGCACGTGAAGATCAAACACATAGAAACGATACGAGTCAGCGATCCTGCTGACGTCATCTGGGTGCGTATTCACACGGACACCAGTCTCATAGGTCTTGGTGAAACCTGGTACGCATCAAAAACGGTTGAATCGGCGGTACACGACCACTTCGCTCCTCTGATCGTCGGGCGTGATCCGTTCGCAATCGAACGCCATTGGCTAAACATGTTCAGGCTTTCCGATCACGCCGGATATGGTGGTGCTGAACTGCGAGCGATATCAGCTATCGATATGGCGCTGTGGGATATCAAAGGGCAATCCGCCGGTGTACCCGTGTACGAACTACTAGGTGGAGCCGTTCGCAAGAAAATTCGTGTCTACGCAACTGGCGCACCTTTCGAAGGCTGTGGTGATCTTGCAAAAGAACTGATCGCCGATGGCATGATCGCCATGAAAATGGGTCCTACGATTCCGATCGCTACCCCAACCGAAGGCCAGTACCTCGCTCCGAAAGAACTGGACAGGGTACTTAAGCCGTTCCGCGACGTGCGGGATGCGGTAGGCGACGGCATCAAGATCGCCAACGATGGGCACGGTAAATGGGCGCTACCAGTAGCCATTCAAATCGCCAAAGCGATGGAACCGCTCGACATCATGTGGCAGGAAGACCTGATGCCGCTGTTGAACCCCGACGCACTGCGCCAGCTTCAAGACGCTACGAGTACGCCTGTCTGTATTTCTGAACGACTGCTAACGCGATGGCAACTGCGAGATTTCATTGAGAACGGTGCTGCGCAAATCGTGATGCCAGATCTGATTTGGACAGGTGGCATAAGCGAAACGCACCGCATTGCCGTAATGGCTTCGGCACATCAAGTTCCGGTGGCTCCCCACGACGCCACTGGTCCGGTCAACATCTTCGCCTGCGCCCACATCTGCATGAACTCGCCGAACGCAATGATCATGGAGCACGTCAGGCCGTATCTGTACGGCTGGTACGGCGATTTCGTCGATCCGCTGCCACCTATCGAACACGGCTGGCTGCACGCTCCTCAGAATCCGGGCATCGGCACTCGACTCCGACCCGAAGTGTTCGACCGATCGGATGTTGAACTTCGCTACAGCGACGAATCGGTAATGATCCCTGGTATGAACGACGAGGGTTGGGCTGGAGGAGATAACTTCTCAGGTGTCATGTGGACTGAGATGGAGGACATCATGGACTTCCGAGCTCAAGGAACACCGATTTCTGAACGACTAACCAGTGGTGAAGGCGATTCGCCAACAGGCGGGCCGGGCGGCGGAATTGCAACGTGGTTTAAGGACGATGAATCGAAGAACGGCGACACGGGAGAAGAAAAATGATCATCTCCAAAATCGAAACCATTCGGGTTGGGCAGTTTCCCGATTTAATATTCGTTCAGATTCACACCGACACCGGGCTAATTGGGCTTGGCGAAACATGGTACGCCGCATCTACCGTTGAATCGGCGATTCACGATCACTTTGGACCGCTGCTAATCGGACGCGATCCTGCTGAAATCGAACGACACTGGCAGACGATGTTCCGACTATCGGATCACGCCGGTTACGGTGGTGCCGAGCTACGGGCGATTTCGGCGATCGACGTAGCGCTGTGGGATATCAAGGGGCAAGTGCTCCAGATGCCAATATTCGAAATTCTAGGTGGCGGCACAAGGCATCGAATAAAGGTCTACAACACACTTGGCGTCTACGGCGACATCACCGACGGCTACGACGTTTGGACCGACCCTGTGGGCGTGGCAAAACGTCTTCTCGACGAAGGCATCACCGGGATGAAGATGTCGCCAACCGACTTCATCGCCCGAGAGTCAGACGGTCAACTGCTGTTCCAAGACGATCTCGACTGGGCGTTACGTCCACTAAGAGAAATTCGCGACAAACTAGGCATGGAAATCGATGTTGCCAACGACGCCCACGCCAAGTGGAATCTGCCAAACGCCATAAAAATCGTTCGGGAAATGGAGCCGTTGCGCCCGATGTGGCATGAGGAGCTAATCTCGCCGCTAAACGAAGAGGCGCACGTCCGATTGCAGGCGGCCACATCAACTCCAATCGCCGCGGCCGAACGACTTATGACTCGCTACCAACACCGTCGATTCATCGAATCGGCAGCAGCTCGTATTTCAATGCCCGATCTAACGTGGACTGGTGGCATTTCAGAAGTGAAGAAAATTGCGATACTCGCGTCAGCGCATCAGATGCCAATTGCTCCACACGACTGCGTTGGGCCCGTGAATATGTTCGCCTGTGCCCACATCGGCATGACGACGCCAAACGTGATGATCATGGAGTACAACCGTGCAATGCATCTCGGCTGGTATCGAGATTTCATCGAACCCGATTTCGTGATCGATAACGGCTACCTGATGGCACCAACCGAACCCGGGCTCGGAACCCGCCTGAAGAGTTCCGTAAAAGAACGCAAAGATGTCACCGTGCGAACCAGCAATGAAAAGGCCGAAGCATGGCTGATGTCGAGTAATCGCTACACATACCCGCCACCTGAAATCCAGGAAGAATTCATCAACAGCACCGAACGCCGAAAAGCCGGCTCCGAAGCCGTTTACTACGACTAATCGTCAAATCGAAACTATCCAGCACAAAACGAGAAACGCTAAATGCCAGAGAACTCAAACAAGAAGCGAATCATATTTATCGGAGCAGGTGCAGTCGGCTCCTACATCGGCGGTTGGCTGTCGCATACCGGGCACGATGTGACGTTGGTCGATCTGTGGGACAAGCAGGTCGAGACGATTCGCAAAAATGGACTGCAGGTAGATGGCCCTCACGAATCATTCGTTGCCCATCCAACCATATTTCATCTCCACGAAAACGAACTTATTTCACGATTGGATCAGTTCGATATCGGGTTCGTCGCAGTCAAGGCGTACGACACCTCGTGGGCAGCAACGTTCATCAACAAGTTCGTTAAGCCCGACGGCTACATTGTTTCATCCCAAAACACCTGGACCGATCCTGCTATCGCCGACGCCGTGGGTGCCGATCGTGCTGTTGGGCTCGTGATGTCGAGCATCTCTGTTGCTATGTGGGAGGCTGGAAAAGTCGAACGACCCGGCGACACCAGACGACGTGATCACGGTCACATCGTATTCCGGGCCGGTAACCACAATGGCAGCGACACCCCTCGCCTTCACGAACTGATCGAAATACTCGATCCAATCGATGGCGGAAAAATTAGCACGAACCTCTGGGGCGAACGCTGGGCAAAACTCGGCCAGAACTCGATGGGCAACCCGGTCGCTGCTTCAAGCGGCATGGGCATGGCCGACCTGAACAAAGACCCGCGCGGACGAGAACTCCAGATTCGTCTTGCACAGGAAGTTGCTTCGGTAGGCTTGGCGCTCGGGCACGATGTCGAGAACTTCGGTGGCAAAACGGCGCAGGAGTGGGCTGATGCTTCCCGTGGCGACGTATACGAGCTTCTGGACGGCGAACTGGCCGAGAAGTCCAGTGGAGCCAACTGGCGTCCCTCGATGGCTCAGGACGTGGTCAAAGGCCGCCCAACTGAGATATATCAGATGAACGGTTTCGTGTGCCAGCAGGGAGCGAGCGTTGGCATCGACACTCCGGTGAACGCTGCGATGGCCGACGTGATTCGTGCGATCGACGCCAAAGAACTTGAATCGGGCTTCGAAAACGTCGAACGAGTGCTTAAATCAGCGGGTTATTAGTCTGAGCACACAGCCCGATTTCGATTCGAGATTCAGCCGTTTCTCCGATTCAGCGCGCCGGGATTCCGATAGAGTCGTTTTCACGATTTCACGAAACTCAATTAACCGCTCCAAATCTGAATACGAACATAACTAATTGCCAGGTATCCACGAAGACACACTAATCTCCCTCGATCTCGAAACGACGGGCGTTAACTCAAAAACCGACCACATCATCGAGGTCGGAGCAGTCAAGTTCGTTGACGGCAAAGAGGTCGATACCTTCAGCGCACTGGTCAACCCGAACAGGAAGCTATCGAGTTTCATCATTGGGCTTACCGGAATCACTCAGGACGATGTCGATTCGGCCCCCGACTGGGACGATGTGAAATCGGATGTTGCCGATTTCATCGCTGGTGTTCCAATCATCGGCCACAATGTGGGATTCGACGCTTCATTCCTGCGATCACACGGCGTAAAACCCGATGGCCTGTACGACACGATGTCGATGGCTGAAATCGCTTTGCCAGCAGGGCCGGAGTACAGCCTTGCTCGCCTATCGCAGCGATTCGGATTCGCACACGATAACCCGCACAGGGCACTCTCCGATGCGCTGGTAACTCGTGATTTGTTCCTGCATTTGCTGGGAATTATCGAAGGCTTCGATCGGTCGGTACTTGAACAGATCAAGACTCTGGGTGAGCACGCACATACGCCTCTAGGTGCTCTAGCGCGCCGGATTCTCGATGGCGATGATTCACCGCTGTTACCGACCAGCGATAGCCTCACGGGGATCGATCCCAAGGAGTTGTCGTTACGGCTTCGCTCAGCAGGGAAGATTCCAGCTGTCGTACCGCACAAGTACGATCAGGCCGAACGTGACGAACAAAAGATTTCGGAAGCCATAGACGGTATTTTTGGCGAAGGCGGTTCGTTAGAAAAAACGCTTGATGGCTTCGAATCACGACCCGAGCAGGTCGAAATGGCCAAAGCTGTGGCAGAAGCCATCGAGAGTGGCGAACACCTCGTCGTCGAAGCCGGAACCGGTGTCGGCAAATCGCTCGCATATCTCATTCCGTCTGTACTCCACGCCATGCGTACCGGCGCAAAAGTCGTTGTTTCAACAAATACGATCAACCTGCAAGAGCAACTGATCAACAAAGATGTCGAGATCACCAAAACCGCACTAGCCGAGTTCGGTGAAGCGTCGGACAAGATGCGAGCCGCCCAGCTGAAGGGCAGGGCGAACTACGTCTGCTTCAAGCGATGGCAGAACGCCGTGCTGAGCACCGAACCAAACGACACGGAGTCGAAACTGCTGTCCAAGCTCCTTGTGTGGCTTCGAACTACCGAATCTGGCGACCGCAGTGAGTTGGCCCTTGGCAGGCTCACGCCTATGTTCAGCCGATTCTCGGCGCAGGGCGCAATGATGTGCCCATCAAACGAAGGACCGTGTTTCCTTCGAAAAGCCCGTAATCAGGCCAACGCGTCCAACGTTGTGATCATCAACCATGCGCTTCTAATGTCAGACATCGCTATGGGCGGTGGATTACTGCCGGATCACGATGTGCTGATAGTCGACGAGGCGCATCACCTCGAATCGGCTGCTACGACACATCTTGGCTTCTCGGTAAACCAGTTCCAACTGGAAGGTGAACTTCGCCAACTTACCGGTTCACGAGGAATTCTCGGTCGGCTCGCAACGGTCATATCAAAAGGCGTTATCAACGCACTCGATGCTTCGACAAACATTGCACTGCAAGCCACAGAAGCGGTCGAAGCGGCAATCCAGAACGCATCAGTGATGTTCGATTTGGCCGCACAAATTTCATCAGAAGCTGCCAGAGGATCGCAACAACAATCGGAACTACGCCTAACCGATACCGTTCGTAGGCAACCGATATGGGACGATCTCGAGATCGCCTGGGAGAACGCAAATACACGGCTCCTTGAAGTATCGGCGCATCTGGGTGAACTGTGCGAACAGGCGTCGGCAACTAAGGACAGCTCAGCTGAAGGACTCGTACTCGACGCCTACTCCGTGAAAGACTCCATAGAATCCGCCGTAACGTCACTGCGTGAAGCCATTCCCGAACCGCAATCCGAAAGTGTCTACTGGCTCCGTGCTCAGTCGGGCAACCGCGGGACCAACATAAACGGCGCTCCTCTCAATGTCTCGGAGAAACTAAATCAGGCGTTGTTCAGCTCTGACAAAACCGTGATTCTTACGGGAGCCACGGTCGCCTACGAAAAGAATTTCGAACGCTTCCGAAATTCGATAGGCATGGACGCTGGAAACGATCTTGTTCTGGGTTCTCCATACGACTATAAAAAAAACACACTCATAGCCGTGCCAGAAGATATGCCAGCACCGGGTGATCCGGGTTTCGCAAACGCCACGGCGGATGTACTGATCGACATCGCAAAGTCGAGCGCCGGCCGCGTGCTTGCGCTGTTCACGTCGATTTCCGCACTCGATAACGCCAGAAAAGCCATAGGCCCGATCCTCAGCCAGCAGGGCATCCGAGTGATCGCACAGGGTGCCGATGGATCGCCAGCTCGAATCATGCGAATGCTGGCTGAAGAAGGTCGAACCATTGCATTGGGAACAAGTAGCCTCTGGGAAGGTGTTGACCTTCAGGGCGCATCGCTCGACGCACTGGTGATGGCGAGATTGCCGTTCCCGGTACCTTCTGACCCGATTGTGGCGGCCCGCAGCGAACAATTTGAAGATGGATTCAGCGAGTACAGCATTCCTGAGGCAGTTCAGCGATTCCGGCAGGGCTTTGGTCGCCTTATCCGATCGCGCACTGATCGAGGTGTGTTCGTGATTCTCGACAACCGGATCGTGACCAAAAACTACGGAGTGAAATTCCAGCGAGCGTTGCCAAGATGCACCGTTCGCAGGGTAAGCATGGAGCGCCTCTTCCCGTTATTGGAGAGCTGGCGTGATGGGACCTTTGAGTGACATCTACTGAAAACAGCACGATAACCGCGAACTCCGTATTTTTGCCGGTCGGATACGTTGATATCCAGGCGACCCTTGATGGCGGTCAGGCATTTCGATGGTACCCGCAAGAAGACGGCGGCTATCGAGGCGTCGTGGCGCGCCGAGTGGTCAACGTCAGCGAGGCTGACGGCGGTCTGATGGTGACTCCGGTCGACGGTAAAGACTCGAATGGGTTGAGCCACTCGATGCTGGAGTATCTCGGACATGATCAAGACCTCGAAGGATTTCGAACGCGATTTGCCGACGATCCGTGTCTTGGTCCAGCCCTCCGTGGCTACTCGGGTTTGCGAGTGCTTAGGCAGGATCCATGGGAGTGTCTTTTCAGCTTCATTACTTCAAGCACATCTAATATTCCTCGAATCAAACTCAACGTTGGCTCAGCAGCCGAAAAATTGGGATTCTCGATTGGACCCGAACCTCGTGACGTGATGTTCCCCGAACCCGAAATTGTTGCTGAAGCTGGAGAACAGTTCCTGCGTGATCTCGGCTTTGGGTTCCGTGCGAAGTATTTGGCGCCGGCGGCTGAAGCAATTGCTTCTGGACGCCTGAAACTGTGCGATCTCAGGGAAGCTTCTTACAAAGATGCACGGGAAGAGTTGATCGCCCTTCATGGTGTTGGTGAAAAAGTGGCCGACTGTGTGCTGGCGTTTTCACTCGATAAGCCGGAATCGTTCATTGTCGATCGACACATTCTCAGAGCGCTGCACAAGTGGTACGACCTTCCTGAGAAGGCGAATCTTAGCTTCGCCGCTGACTGGGCTCGTGATTTCTTCGGAGAACACGCTGCACTGGCCAATCAATACATGTTTCATCGAGAACGTCTCGCCAGACGAGCATCCGAATGGGGCGGAACGCATGTCGAACGAGCGTTGCCTGAGGATGAAGGCTAGGCTCTAACCATTGGACGCTAATCCGTCAAAAAGCCCGGCAGCCGACTCTTCGCCAAAGCAAGCTCTTCCTTCTTCGTACTGACCTGTCCGTCCAGCCGTGCGCGCGTCACCACATCGATCAACTTGCCGATGATTGGCCCTTCCGGTATTCCGGCTTCAATCAAATCGCCACCCGTTAGGTCAGGCTTAACGAATCTAATCACGTCGATGTAATCAGTGAGCCGACCCCTGCGAGGGAGTGGCGGTCCCGCAGCGATGTATGCCCGGATCGATGCCAGCGGAATGGGACTCAATATGTCGACAACCTCGCTCGGAACAAGATCGGGCTGATCCAGCACCGCAACAACCTTCGCAAGTGCTGCGTTGCCAATGATCGACTCGCCCCACGCCGGCGGGCCATCGAAGCGTTGAACCACCTGAGCAGCCTCGTCTTCGTTTAGCCCGAACGTCGTAATCGCCAGTACGTCAGCTATTTCGTTCGAAAGAGTCCCATCTTCAGCCTGCGACTCAAGCACCTGCAGCGCCATAGAACCTATTCGAAGACCCGGACTTGTCGCAGCCAGCAATCCGTACTCTTCCGCCATACGCAGCATCTCAACGCGTTTCGGCTCCGCAAGCATTAATTCAAATTCATGGCGAACTCGTGCAGCGCTCAACCGTTCAATGTTTTCTACAGACCGCTCGATCAACTCGATCGTTCGAGGATCGATTTTGAAACCCAGCCGGACGGCATAACGCACCGTTCGGAAAATGCGGGTCGGATCGAGCACATAACTCGTATCGTGATGCACCTTGATTCGCTTGCGCATGATGTCGCCAAACCCGTTCATTGGATCGACAAGTACACCCCAATCGGCAGCATTCAGCGATATCGCCATCGAGTTAATCGTGAAATCACGACGTTCCAGATCAACTTCGATCGATTCGGGAGTGATGTCGGGCAGGGCAGCAGGTCCGGCGTATGTTTCGCTACGGGCATTTACAACATCAATCGCTGTGATACCAGAGAACAGGCCACTGGCCTTGGCTTTGATCTTGTAGGTCAAAAATTGAGATTCCACCGGTGAAGATGCGCCGATTCGTTCGGCCAGCGTATTGGAAAAAGCTCCGGCATCACCAACTACCGAAAGATCGATATCCCCGGGATCAAGCCCGAGGATAAGATCGCGTACAACCCCACCAACCACGTACACGCCATCGACTTCATCTAGCTCTCCAGCGATATCGCGGCATACGTTGAACACCCGCTGATATTCGGGCGATGACTTCGATGTGAGTAGTTGAGCGAGGTTGGGCATTAGTGGCGAGTTGAAGGTTAGAGATGAATACTATGCGTTAAACGGGGACCTTTGCCCGAACGATTCGATTCAGCGTTGCTAGAATCTGAGCGGCAGCGCGGGGGACTAGCGAAAGATTTTCCTAAACACATGACAACAAATACTCCAATAAAAATCGATGTATTCATCGACTACACCTGACCATGGGTGCGTCAGGCTGGCATTTGGCTGGCCCAAGTAAAAGAAGAACTCGGCGACGAGCTGGACATTAATTGGCGTAGCTTCGCACTGGAGCAGGTCAACTCCAAAGAGGGCGATGATTGGAAAGCCTGGGATCAGGATTCCGATTACGTTAGCCGTGGCCTCTGGCCATTGCGGGGCGGAATCGCTGCCCGTTCGTTAGGAACACAGGCTCACAACGATTACATGGAAGCAATTCTTCACGCAAAACACGTTGAGCGAGAAGACATTCGAACACGAGAATCAGTGATCGATGTGGCGAAGGCTGCCGGTCTTGATATAGCCAAGTTCACCGAAGTGATCGATGATCCCGCATCGCTTGCCCAGATCGGCGTCGATCACGAAGCGGCTCTCGAACACGGTGTGTTCGGTACGCCAACGTTCGTGTTCGAAGATGGAACAGCCGCCTTCTTGAAGATGTTCACACCGCCTGAAGACGAAGCCATGAGCGCTTTCAAAGATTTCATGGGTATCGCCAGCAAGCGTACTTACTTTGGCGAACTCAAACGACCGCAGCCACCCTGGCCGCGTGGAGTGAGAGATTAGCTGACGTTGCCGACCACCCCACTTGATTCGGAACAACTCGACGCCGTAGAAGAGGCACTGAACGCCACGTTCCGCGACCGAAGCTTACTCGCACTCGCATTAACGCATCAGTCGTACGTGAACGAGCATCCCGACGTTCCGCCGGTGTCGAACGAGCGACTCGAGTTTCTAGGCGATTCGATTGTTGGAATGATTGTTGCCGACCGGATGTTCACCGGCGCACCCGATCTGCCAGAGGGCGACCTAACTGTTCGTCGTTCGCAGGTCGTGCGCCGGGAAACACTGGCGAAGGCCGCTCGCACAATTGGACTTGGCGAGTGGTTGGTTATGGGAAAGGGCGAGGCGACGGCAGGTGGGGCTGATCGTGCATCGAATTTAGCCGATACTTTCGAAGCGGTGGTAGGCGCCCTTTACGTCGACCGCGGATATCGACAGGCTAGAGCGCTGGTAAATCGATGGCTAGGCGAGCACGTCGATGAAGCATTACGCACCGAAACACAGAAAGATCCAAAGTCTCTGCTGCAAGAATATTTACAGGGCAACGGAAGTAAGCCTCCTCGATACCAACTGGTGTCGGAAACGGGAACGGCTAACGATCTGGTGTTCACAATGGAAGTTGTTATCGGCTCAGAATCCATAGCCACTGGCGGCGGGTCACGAAAAGTCGATGCCGAGCGCGAGGCTGCCAGTCGCGCACTAAGTCTGCTCAAAACGAATTCATAGCCAGTCGTCAAATCTGGCTCGTAGTAATCGAAGAAAGAGGAACCGACGCTGTTCGGGGTATTCAAAAAGAAAGAAAAAACCGCTGAGAGTTCGGCTAAAACCGGATCTGCCTGGCGAGGTCGACTCTCGGGGCTATTCAGTCGGTCGAACATTGACGATGACTTCTGGGACGAACTGGAAGAGGCGCTCGTCATATCTGACGTCGGGGTGAACACCACCATGACGTTGATCGATAAACTGCGCGACATCGTGAAAGAGGATTCACTCAAAGAACCCGATCAGGTGCGAGTGCGCATGCGTACGTTGATCACCGAGCTTCTTGAAGATTCGTCAGGGGTTGACCCGATCCCCGACAACGAACCCGTTGTTTTGCTCGTCGTTGGAGTAAACGGGGCTGGTAAGACCACCTCGATTGCAAAGCTGGTTGACGTAGCGAAGGCCGAAGGGCAGAACGTTATGCTCGCCGCTGCCGACACTTTTCGAGCCGGCGCTATCGAACAGATCCAAATATGGGGAGATCGCCTTGGTGTTCCCGTAATCGCACAACAGGCTGGTAGTGATCCCGGTGCCGTTGCGTTTGATGCGCTCAACGCTGCCAGAGCTCGCAACGTAGATCTCTTGATTATCGATACAGCGGGTCGGCTACACACCACCCACAACCTGATGGAAGAACTCCGAAAAGTGCATGGCATCGTAGGTAAGAACAGTGAAGGCTTCACAAAGAGAGTTTTACTGGTAATCGATGGCACCACTGGCCAAAACGGCCTCATTCAGGCCAAGTCATTTACTGAATCGGTTCAGTGCAACGGCGTTTTCCTCACAAAGCTCGATGGCACTGCAAAGGGCGGCGTGGCGTTAGCGATTGCAGGCGAACTTGGTTTGCCGATCTGGTTCATTGGAACCGGTGAAAAATCGTCCGACATGTCGGCGTTCGATGCCGAAGCCTTCGCCGGTGCATTGCTTCCCGATAGCGTGAATTAGCAACTAGTTCGTCAACAACCCGGATCAGCGTACTTAGACCCTAAATGCTGCAAGCAATCGCAACACTCATAACGGTCGAGCTAGTTGGACTAGCAGCGTTCCCGATTGTTGCTCGCGCCTTTCCGGTTCTGGCCGACCGCGGCTGGGCTATTTCTAAACCGGTCGGGATGCTGCTCGTCGCCACCGCAGTCTGGTTGGTTTCGTATACACAGTTGATTCCAAACTCGCCTCCTTCGTGGTGGGCGTTTACTGTGGCTTTGGCCCTTTTGAGTGCGTGGCTTCTGCGCTCCGACTGGAAGCAGCTAAGAAAGTCGCTCAAACGTCGTTGGCGAATCATCGTCACGATTGAAGTGATATTCATCGTGTTCTTCCTGATGTTCCTTTCGATGCGGGCGTTTGATCCAGCGGCATCGGGCACTGAAAAGCCGATGGATCTCATGATGCTCACGGCGGTGACAACAGCTGAACACGCGCCACCTCAGGATCTATGGCTCGCCGATGAACCTATCGCCTACTACTACTTTGGGTACTGGATATACGGTGGCGTGAACGCAATGGCTGGCGTGGCACCCTCTGTGGCATTCAACGTCGGAATGGCGCTTGTTGCCGGATTAGCGGCTTCTGTAATCGCTTCGTTCGTTACAACCCTCATTTGGCGGGATGACGCTCGTACGAAGGTCTCACTCATCGCTGGAACCGCATCGGCGGGATTCCTATTGCTCGTGTCGAACATGTCGGGCCTATGGACGATTCTCGATATGACCAGACTGGCACCTGTTTCGCTTTTGAACTGGTACCAGGGATACAGCTACGACCGGGTCGAACGAATAGTGACGTGGCGACCTGACGACTTCTGGTGGTGGTGGAACAGCTCCCGAATAACCAACACGTTCGCCGATTCCCCAGACGGCCTCGATTTCACAATTTCCGAGTTTCCGTTTTTCAGCTTCTTACTCGGTGACTTTCATCCACACCTGATGTCGATACCGTTCGTGCTCACAGGAATCACGGTGTTGACCGCTCTATTTATCGCACACCGCTCGATCTCGTTTGGCGCGCTCAGGAAAAATATCCCTGCAGCGGTGATAGTCGCCGTGGTCATAGGCGCATCCGGGTTTATCAACTTCTGGGATGTTGGATTGCTCTTGCTGTTATCCACCGGGCTCGTTATTGCCGGGTGGATGGCATCGCGTAAAACCGGAATCAAGCGGCTCGTCATGGCAGCATTGCCAATGGGCGCGTTGTGGATCGTTGGCGTGTTGATTTTCGCACCGTTTTACTTTGGAACGGCTGAAAGTCAGGTCCAGTGGCCTCCGCTCGCCCCGGTCAAATACGGTTCCCGACCGATCCATTTCATCTCTATCTGGCTACTGCTACTGACCGCTGCGGCCCCACTGATGATCATGCTGGCAAATCGCTACACGATCTTCGTATTCAAACGAATAACGGGCAAAGCGGTCGAATCAAGAACCACCCAAACGCTCTACTGGCGTCCTGCTTGGATAACCGGATTGGTTCTTACGGTGGTGCCATGGCTCGTCTGGGTTGTCACTCACATTACGTTCAACGACAACGCCCAGGCATCAGACATATTTTCCCGACTGCCGGTTACGGGAGTACTCGGCGCAATATCCGTGATCCTGATCGCTGTAGTTCTAACCCGGGCTCGACGCGGTGCCGACGATGGTGCCCAGTTCGTTCTAATCCTGGGCGCACTTGCCTTGTATCTGCTGTTCGCCGCCGAGCTGTTCTTCGTGCACGACCTGTTCGGCAATCGTATGAACACCGTGTTCAAGTTCTACTATCAGGCATGGATAGTTCTGTCGGTCGTGGGCGGTTACGGCGTGTACGTCTGGTCGAAGCATCACCCGAATCTTCGCAACTCCGCCAAGTGGATCAGTAGAACCGCCGCCGTTGCGTTCGCCGTAGTACTGATCAGTTCGTTCTATTTCCCGGTTGCTTCAGCCGTAACGAAAACTCTGTCTTCAGGACTCGGCCCGGATCTCGATGGATTGAGTTACATGACGGCGCGAGACAACGACGAACTAAATGTAATCGGGGATATTAGAGATATTGCTGATAGCAATGATGTAATGGTCGAAGCCATTGGCGATAGCTACTCGGAATACGCCCGAATATCGGGTTCGAGCGGAGTGCCCACGTTGCTTGGATGGGAATTCCATGAACGGCAATGGCACGGTAGCGATGAGTTGTTTGTCGACCGTCAGGACGATGTTAAAACCATATACACAACTTCAGATGAACATGAATTGCGCCAATTGATCGATAAATATGACCTCACCATGGTGGTTGTCGGGCCACGGGAACGATCAACCTACGGCAACATCAACATGACAATGTTCGATACGCTTGGTGACCGAATAATCGAACACGGCGCTTACACCGTGTTCAGCATCAATAAGTAACAGTTGACGATAGAAAACACCTCAACAGAAGAATTTCGGCCGCCAGTCGTAGGCCGTTGGATCGATGGACGCTGGACGACCGGTGAAACCACCGAACGTACCGACTCGCGCGCCGAAACGGAGTCTCGAGCTTCGGGCGCAACGAAATCGAACAAAGGTTTCACTATTCCCGGTCGAGTCGAGTTTTCGATATACGGCGGATTACTGTTGAGCGCGCTCGCCATGCGACTCTACGATCTTGGCGGGCGAGCGATTCATCACGATGAAAGCCTTCACGGCTATTTTGCCTATCAACTATTCAACGGCAGTGGCTACGATCACAACCCGCTGATGCACGGGATGTTCCTTTTCCACTCGATCGCTACATCATTCTTTCTCGTGGGCGACAGTGATTTTTCGATGCGGCTGTCAATGGCGCTCTTTGGTACCGGGCTGATACTCGTACCGCTAATTTTGAAACCTCGCATTGGCCAGTTCGGTGCACTCGCAGCTGGTGTGCTGCTGGCGTTCTCGCCTTCGCTGTTTTACTACAGTCGATTCGCCCGAAACGACATCTTCATGGCTGTGTTCGCACTAGCCCTTGTTGGGGTGATGTGGCGCTATATAGACGAACGACGAAACCGCTGGCTGTACATTGGCGCAGCAATTATCGCTCTTGGTTTTACCACGAAGGAAACGCAGTACATAACCGTTGCGTTATTGGGTGCCTTCCTGGTCACACAGGTGTGGCGAGAGCTTCGTGATTGGCTGTTTGCTCGGCGAACTTTGAGCGAGTTCAGCGCCCCGGCTTCGTTCCTCGTTTTGCTAACCACGTTGAGCCTGCCGTTGACGGCTGCTGGAGTGGCCATATTTCAAGGCATTATCGGCGTAACGCTGGCAGCTGAAGATGGCACGCCAGGTGTTGCAACTGGAAGCCCAAACGGCGATGGCTGGAACGTGGCAATCGCAATTAGCGCCATATTCCTCGCTACATCGCTTGTGATTGGCTGGTACTGGAACCGGAAAGTATTCCTCGCAGCGTTCGGTGTATTTGCACTGGTATTCGTACTGATATTCTCCAACTTTGGTTCGAACCCCGCTGGTGTAGGAAGTGGCGCATGGCAGTCGCTCGGATACTGGCTAGCGCAGCAAGATGTAGCACGGGGAAATCAGCCCTGGTACTACTACTTCATGATCGGTTCGGTGTACGAATTCCTGCCATTCGGCGTCGGAGCAATGGCGCTGCTGTTTTACGGTCTGAAGTCAGGTATCCGCCCGTGGATTCTTCTAATCACCGCCGCGGCTGGAATGGCAGTACTTGCTAACACAAGTCTTAGCTTCGAACGCGGGATGATCAAAGGCACCGAACACGACGTATTGACCTACGTTGGGAAGCTGGCACTGCTGGTTGTTTACGGATCGTTTGCTGCAATTCCGTTCACGTTGAAGACATCAAGAATCAACAAATTCTTATTCTTCTGGACCATCGGCACGTTTATTGCGTACACACAGGCCGGCGAAAAAATGCCGTGGCTGCTTGTGAACGTTGTATTGCCGGCGATCATTCTTGCTGCCAACACACTGAACGACGTTGCCATGTCGATCGACTGGCGGAAGGCGTGGAAGAGTCAGGCCGCCCTGGCTCTGGTTGGTGTGCCGATCTTCTTTCTTCTGATTTGGAAAATAGCATTCCATGACCTTGGTGAAGGCACACGCCAGTTCGCTTCAGCGTGGGCAATACTTGCGGTTCTGGGGCTGCTGCTGCTCGCACTTCAATTATTGGGAAGCCGAATTGGCCGGTCGCAGGCACTTGGAATTGTTGGATTAGTTTCGGTGGTGCTTCTGTTCGGATTAACGTTCCGTGCCGGCTGGATAGCGGCCTATCACAACAGCGATATACCTCGGGAAATGATGGTGTATACGCAAACATCACCCGACCTGCACGATCTGGCGAAAGAGATTGAGCAGACGGCACAAATTACGGGTGATCGATCTGAAATTAAAGTCGCAATCGATCTGCGAGATGCGTATTCGTGGCCATGGACCTGGTATTTGCGCAGATACACAGATGTGGCATTCGCCGATCACACCAGCGATGAAATTACAGTTGGCGATGATCGGGTTATCGCAGTGATAAATGAACACAACAATGCCAAAACCGTTCCAAATCTCCCAGAAGGGTTCTCGGATGGTAGACGGCTCGTTCATCGATGGTGGTTCCCCGAAAATTATCGCGGCCTAACTGCGAAGACGTTTTTCGAGACTCTGATTAATCGAGACCTGTGGGTAGGGTCGGTAGACTATTTCCTATATAGGAAACTCAACAATCCGATAGGATCAATTGATTCCTACGTCTACTTCTCAGACGAGATCCCACTCGTTCCGATGAAGTAGATGATCGTGTCGGATCATTAAGTCTCAAGGACTTCACACCACTTCATGTTTTTTGGCAATAAAGCCTTTTGGTTCGGCGCAATCGGTAGTGCGGCATTTCTTGCCGTATTCGTTGTTCTGTTCGTCGATTTCGACACCATTGGCGGCGTTCTAAGCGGTGCGAACTACGCGTATATAGCGCCTTCGTTGGTGTTCTACTTCATTGCCGTTTGGTTCCGGTCTGCCCGCTGGAAATTCCTACTTCGACCGCTCATTGGCAAGCCGCAGAAAAGTATCTACTCGGTCGTAGTTGTCGGGTACATGGCGAACAACCTGATTCCGGTACGCATCGGCGAAATCGTCCGCTCGTACTACCTCAGCCTTCGTGAATCATGCTCGGCACCTGCCGCATTCGGCACCGTTGCGGTCGAACGTGCAACCGACGTACTTGCCTTGTTGTTCTTCCTAGCAGCTGCCGGGTTACTTGGCACAGTTGGCGTCGAACGAGCCGTTGGTGATATCTCGTCGGAAATCCCCGGTGGGGCACCTGTACTGGCTCTCGTTGCCTTGCTTCCGTTCGTAGCTGTATTCAGCGTCGTCGTGATCATTTCGACCGCTAGCAGCAAAACCGTTCTTGGTTGGCTCGATCGCATGATGTTCATGATCAAGGGGAACCTTAAGGATCGTCTACTCGGGATCGCCGATAGGCTCCTTGAAGGATTGACCGTTGTCAGTTCGCCACTCGATTTGTTGAAGGTGTTTGCGTGGTCGATTCCTGTCTGGGGATCCGAGCTGGCTATGTACTACCTCATCGCACTCGGATTTGATCTTCGACCTGTATTCGATAGCCAGATTGAGTTCATCGCTGCGATCATGGTTTTCACATCTGCAGCGAACCTCGCCGGGGTTCTGCCATCAACCGCAGGAAGCTGGGGACCGTTCGATTTCTTCGGCGCTGCGGCACTTGTTGCACTCGGGGTCGGGCAGGACGTTGCAGCTGCGTTTGCACTAACCGTGCACGTAGCATTGTGGCTACCGCCAACGGTACTCGGAGCGTTGCTGCTGATTCTCGACGGCAACTCGCTTTCAGGGCTGATGAAGGGCGCTAAAGATTCAGACCAGCCAATTGCAGGAGAAAGTTCGTCAGCATGAAAATCGGGATTATCGGAGCCGGAGCAGCCGGACTCGCCGCTGCGCTCGATCTTACGGCCAAGGGCCATAAGGTCGTAATTTACGAATCGGCGCCGTTCATTGGTGGCCAGGCTTCCACGATTCCGGTTGGAGGAGCTCCGCTTGAACGGGGTTACCACCATCTGTTTACGAACGATTATGCGATCCACGAACTGATGGATGATCTTGGCATTGGCGACGCCATGAAGTGGTACCCGTCGAGGGTCGGAACCTACACCGAAGGCAAGCTCCACAAAACTACGACGGCACTCGATCTTCTTCGGTTCAGTGCAATCCCATTTTTCGATCGAATCAAACTCGGCCTATTTGCTCTGAAAGTCGGCCGAATCAAGGATTGGCGCGGCTTAGAAAACGAAACAGCCGACTACTGGCTGCGTGAGCGACTTGGTGGTGCGGCGTACGAGAAAGTCTGGGCTCCTCTTCTGAAGGGGAAGTTCGGTGAATTTTACGATCAAATCGGAATGCCGTGGTTCTGGTCAAAAATCCAAACCCGCCTGGCTTCTCGGCAGGGAGTACGCGGCCGTGAAATGCTCGGATACCCGGACGGCAGTTTCGACACGGTATTCGACAAGCTTAAAAGTACGATCGAATCTCAGGGTGGCGAGATTCACATTTCGACCCCAGTCACGAGTGTTGAAGTCGTAGATGGTATTGCAAAAGCGCTGGTAGCAAAGCCCGACAATGGCGAAGAGATTCGACAGGAGTTCGACTGCATTCTGTCGACCGTTCCGTCGTTCTCATTCCCTGATCTTGTCGATCTGCCAGCCGACTACAAAAAACGACTCACCGATGTTCACTATCTCGCAGCGGTAGTTGTGATTCTCGAAATGTCGCAGCCGCTAACCGATTACTACTGGATGAACATCGCCGATCCCGACGTGCCGTTCTTGGGCCTGATCGAGCACACCAACATGCTTCCAAAAGAGTGGTACGGCGGTAAAAACGTGCTGTACATCACGAACTACCTCGACCGAAAAGACCCCGTCTACAGCATGTCGAAAGAAGAAATTCTTGACCTGTACCTGTCGCATCTTTCAAAAATAAATCCCAAGTTCGAACGTTCTTGGATCACCGCCACTCATTACAACGCCCTCAGCGCCGCTCAACCGATTATTGGAACCAACTACTCGAAGGCCATCCCCGATCACCGAACTCCCGTCGAACGGCTGTACCTCGCTAACACCACGCAGATCTACCCGGAAGACCGTGGCACCAACTACAGCTTCAGGATGGGGCGTGAAATGGCGTCTATGATTCTGGGCGATGAACAACAAAGATGGCGCAACTGGAAGTAAACTCTCCGAATTGCTAATTACTTGGTAGCTACAACGCTTACTAATTCGGACTGGAATTACTTTCTATGGGACATCTCGACGGTCAGATAGCGATCATCACCGGCGCAGGAACAGGCATTGGGCGTGAAGCAGCGCTCATGTTTGCGGACGAGGGCGCCACTCTCGTTCTATCGGGTCGCCGTATTGAGCCGCTCAACGCAGTTGTTGCACTGATCGAAGCTAAAGGCGGTACTGCCGTCGCCCGTTCAGTCGACATGGAAGATGGCGATGCAGCGGCAGCGCTTGGCGCATGGACGATCTCCGAATTCGGGCGAGTCGACGTTCTGGTCAACAACGCAGGTCACAGCTCGAAGGTTCGATCAATCCAGTACGTAGGTGTCGAAGAATGGGAAAGCGTCTTTAAAGTAAACGTTGAAGGCGTGTATCGGCTTACGCAGTCGGTGGTGGGCTCGATGGTCGAACGCGGCCAAGGCACTGTAATCACCACTTCATCCTATGCCGCCCTTCATCCGGGACTACTCGGTGGAGCCGCTTACTCCGCAGCAAAAGCAGCTTCCTTAAACATGATGCGCGGAATCAACGCTGAACTGAACTCAAAGGGCATTCGAGCCTGCACGGTCATGCCAGCAGAAGTCGATACGCCAATATTGAACAACCGTCCGCACAACCCAGATGCCGCGGCACGGGCCACGATGATGATGCCTGAAGACGTTGCCGCAGCGATTCTGTTGTGCGCCACACTACCTGGACGAACAGTTATCGAGGAAATCGTGATGTCGCCAGTCCAGCCGAGAGATCGCAGTATCGATATGGAAGTCGCCGCCAAAGCCGGTTCGCCGAACGAATAAAGCTACGAAGTAGCCTGATCGGCGAAGTACTCCTGCATGGGAGTGAAATAGAAATCGAGCCAGCCCGACTGGTAGCCCTCGGCCTGATCATCTGGAATGTTCCAGTGCTTCAGAGTTAGACGTGTGCCGGCGGGCGCGGCTTCGAACGTCACTTCTATCGAAGAGTCCGGGTCGGTGCTCTCGAACTGCGATGTACGCCAGGTCTGTAAAACCCGTCGGCCATCTTCCAATTCGAGATTTATGCCGTTGATGTAGCCATCGTGCGCGGTGAATATCCCGGCAATCTCAGCCGAAGCCGATGCGGGCGATTGCGTCATCTCGCTATGTGCGCCGCCATCCAACCACGCGTCGTAAACCACCTTGGGTGAGGCTGGTAGATCGGTGGTGACCGTAAAGCGATTCATAGCTGCGATAGTCCCGGGCGGGCCATTGCTGGGTGTGCTGCAGAGATTAGCGCGTTCTTGCGTTCGACACCATGTCTGGGTCAGTGCCAGTCCATGACTCTCTGTACTGAACCTTGCGTTCGCCACGCTTGCCAACCACCTCAAACACTGGCGATTCGTGTCCGCCCCAGTGGTAGTGAAGCCCCGGTTCATCTGTCACTTCGATCGTAATATCTGAACGATCGAACAGGTCTTTTCGCAATCGAGTTCCAAGTCCCGGACCTTCCGGTGCAAGCATGTAGCCATCGACAACCTTGATGTTGGTTTCGAGAACCTTGTCGTACCAGCCACCTTTGCCGTAGAACGCTCTGCACGATTCCATCAGGAACACATTCGGTGCATTCATCGATATGTGGGCACAGGCGAAAACGTTCACGGGGCCTGTCATATCGTGAGGGGCAACAGGGCGTTGTTCGACTTCGGCCATCGTGCAGATTTTCTTGGTTTCAGTAATTCCGCCGGTCCAGATCAAATCGGGCATTACGACCTCGGCGGCTCCTGCTTTCAGGTACTCCCTGAACTGATATTTACTGATGAGTCGCTCGGAAACACAGATCGGTGCTTCGATTTCGTCGGCCAGTCGTAAATGACTCTCTACATTGGTGGGCTGAATCAATTCTTCCTGCCACATCATGTCGAGATGATCCATCGCCTTGCCGATCTTGATCGCCGAATTCAAGTTCCAACGACCATGCCCATCGTTGGCGACTTCGATCTGATCGCCGACCGCCGCCCGTATATCCTCGACAGGCTTGATGAGAAGCTTCATATCCTCGTTTGAGATGTGAGTGCCACGGTTGATATCGGCAAACTGATCCGTAAAAGCCCACTTCATCGCCGTAATACCGTCGTCCAACAGACTCTTAGCTAGCGTTCCTGCATCGACAATCGCCATTTCCATATCTTTGTTTTCGCCGTACTGTCCGGTCGTGTTGTACGTGCGAATCTTGTCTCTGCACGCCCCACCTAGCATGTTGTATATCGGCTGTCCCGCAACCTGCCCGGCGATATCCCACAGAGCAATATCTATCGCAGAAATAGCACGTGCCTCGGCACCGGCGTATCCGAACGCGTTCGCCATATCGAACATGTCACGCCAGTGACGTTCAATCGCTAGCGGGTCCTTGCCGATCAGCATCGGGGCAAACATTTCGTGAACACAACCAGCGACGGCCCGCGGTCCGAAAAACGTTTCACCCAACCCGACGAGCCCTGAGTCGGTTTTCACCTGCACCCAGATAACCATTGGGAATTCTTCGATCTGTATTGTTTCGATAGATGCGATCTTCACGCTACTACTCCGTATTGCACTGCCGATCTTCGGAAAACCGCCGTATTCTATCGGCCATATCCATATAACGAGAGGGAATCACGTTGACCAAGAGCATGACCGAACGGCTTGCCGACTGTTACACCGGGGCCGTTTACGATGTGATGCGAGAGATGGGATATCCCAACTGCGTGCTGCCCCACGACATCCGTCCACTCGACGACGCGCTGACGTTAGCCGGGCCTATCTGGACGTGTAGCGGTCGAATCGATGAGTCGATATCCAACGATGATTCGTTGATGAGCTGGACAGGGCTTCTTAGCAAAGCGCCTTCGGGATCGGTATTGGTTTGCCAGCCAAACGATTCGACAATCGCACACATGGGTGAACTTTCCGCCGAAACCCTCAAGCACCGCGGCGTACTCGGCTACGTGGTCGATGGCGGAAACCGCGACTCCGATTTCATAAGAAAACTCGGTTGGCCAGTTCATTTCCGCTACTTCACACCCAAAGATGTGGTTGGGAAATGGGAAGTTGAATCGATGGGCGAACCGATAGTCATAGGCGAGGTAGAGATCACTACAGGCGACTGGATTCTGGCCGATATCGATGGCGTAGTTGTGATTCCCCAGTCGATGATCGAAGCCGTGGTTGATAAAACCGAAGAAATCATGTCGACCGAAAGCGAACTCAGAACGATGATCCTGAACGGTATGGATCCGCAGGAAGCGTATAAAAAGTTTCGACTATTCTGAGTCGGTTTATTCATAGAATATTCCGTTGTGTGCCCTATTGGGCTCTGCTAGGATTGTGATTCGATTCTCGAAGTCGAAATATTCACTATTTTGTTGAGGTTAAATTGACAACTGCGGACACGGAGCAGCGCACCAAATTGCGCGAGCAGATCCGGCAAATTCTGAACTCACAGGAACAGCCGACGATCACCGTTCTGTCATCCCTGATAGCGGTGCAGGATTCTATTCACTACCTGCCAGACGAAGCCATCAAAGAAACGGCGACATTCTGTGGGTCGACCATCAACGAAGTATGGAGCGTCGCATCGTTCTACACCAACTTCAGATTCACGGCTCCAGGCGATAAGACACTAGATGTCTGCTGGGGGCCGGCCTGCCACGTACTTGGTGCTCAGGAAATCCTCAATTCAGTTCATCAAGCACTGGAAATCAAAGAGGAAGGCGAAAGCCCCGATCGCAAAGTAACCCTGAAGTACAACACCTGTCTAGGCGCTTGTGCGCAGGGTCCTGTTATCGCGGTCAACCACCATCTTATTGGCAAGCAAACTCGAGAATCCGCAGCGAAGATCGCTCGGGAATTGCGTGGACTCGACGGCTAGTCCTAGAGTCTCCACGAATCATCAAAGAACCAGAGGAAACATAACTCGATGTCAACGTCGTTCGAAGAACTTCAAGCCCGCGCCAAGAAACGCTGGGAGGAGTTAACTTCAGGTGATAGCGCATGGATTCGAGTTGGTGGTGGCACATCGGGCCAGGCAGCCGGAGCCGATGCTGTTCTCGACGCATTCAGATCCTCAGTTGAAGATACAGGCGTAAACGCCAACGTATCGATGGTCAGCGCGATGGGACTGATGTACCTCGAACCTCAAGTCGACATTCTCATGCCCAACGGCTCACGAGTGTTTTACGGAAACGTTGAACCCGAAGAAGCCAAAGCGATTGTCGAACAACATGTACAGAACGGTGAGCCGCTTGTTGACCGAGCATTCGCCTATTCCGGCGGTGATGGTAGCGGAGTAGGCAATCTACCCGAACTGAACAGCCTGCCGATGGTGGCTTTGCAGCAGCGAATCGCCACTCGAAACTTTGGTGATACCGACCCCCACGATCTTCTTCAGTACGTAGCCAACGGTGGATACGAAGCACTGAACCGCGCTCTTACGGAAATGACTCCCGTACAGATCGTCGATGAAATCAAGGCAGCGGGTCTTCGTGGTCGCGGTGGTGCAGCGTTCCCGGCTGGCGTGAAGTGGAGCTTCCTTGCGCCGTCTGACGCACCCGTGAAGTACGTCCTATGTAACTGCGAAGAGGGCGACCCCGGAGCCTTCAACGACAAAGGCATCATCGAGAACGACCCGCACACGCTCGTTGAAGGTCTGATCATCAACGGCTATGCCACACGGTCGACTCACGGCTACATCTTCATTCGCACAGGGCACGAGCTTCCAATCGCGGCGGCTCGGAAGGCGATCGCAGCCGCATATGAAGCAGGATTGCTGGGCAAGAACATTCTTGGCAGCGACTTCTCTTTTGAGATGGAAGTTTCGCTAACTGGCGATTCCTACGTTGCCGGGGAAGAAACTGCGCTTATGGAGGCGATCGAAGGCAAGCGTTCGACTCCTCGCTTCAAGCCTCCGTTCCCGGCAGCAGCCGGTCTATGGCAGAAGCCTACAAATATCAATAACGTAAAAACACTTGCCTACGTGCCTGAAATCGTTCGCAACGGTTCCGATTGGTTCAAGGGCATTGGTACTGAAACTACTTCAGGAACTGCCATTGTTTGCCTCACGGGTCACATCAAGTACCCCGGAATGTACGAAATTCCGATGGGTATGACGATTCGTGACGTGCTGGAAAAAGTCGGTGGTGGCGTTTCCGAAGGCGAGCGAATCAAGGTCCTTCAGGCCGGTGGACCGCTCAACGGACTGCTCGGAGAAGACGCCTTCGACACGATGATCGACTTCGACGCTATGTCGGCAGCCGGTGCTTCGATCGGCTCCGGCGGAATCATCGTCGGTAACGAAACGGTCAACGTTGTCGATCTATTGCGTTCACTCATTGCATTCAACCAGTTCGAGTCTTGCGGCAAGTGCTTCCCGTGCCGACTCGGCAACACTCATATGCTCGAAATTCTGGACCGTATGTGCCAGAACACAGCGAAATCTGCTGATCTCGACCTGCTAAACCGGGTAGGGCTCAGCATGAAGGCCGGCTCGCTTTGTGGGCACGGTCAGCTTGGTTACAATCCAATCTCGTCAGCTCTGAAGTATTTCGGAGACGAGATCAAATCTACCCTTGCCGGAGAGATAGCACCTGGTGGTGTCTTCGGCGATGGCACGATGATACTTCCTACACGTACACGTCCTTAATTCTTTAGTCGCTTAGTTATCGGGCACGCAAGACGCCCAAACATTCGGAGATTTCTGCATGGCAGATGGAACAACCTTCAAGATCGATGGCCAAGAGGTAATAGCACAACGCGGCCAAACGATTCTGCAGGCGGCAATGGATCAGGACATTTACATCCCTTATCTTTGCTACTACCCGAAGATGAAGCCGGTGGGCTCCTGTCGGACCTGCATGGTTGAAGTCGAAGCAAACGGTCGCAAGATGATCGTTGCGGCATGTACGACTCCGCCGATGCCCGACGCCGAGGTCACGGTCAACAATGACGCTGTAAAAGAACTTCGCCGGGATGTCATCGAACTTCTGATGACCGAGCACCCTCACGGCTGTCTCACCTGCCACCGAATCGAACTCTGTGGACCACAAGATATTTGCCAGCGCCACGTAACCGTCACCGACCGCTGCACAATTTGCCCCAAGAACGAACGCTGCGAACTCAAAGATACCGTGCGTATGGTCGAACTCGATCTCCGCACACCTCTGAACTACCACCGTCGCGATATTCCTATTCACTCCGATGACCCGTTCTACGACCGCGACTACAACCTGTGCATCGTCTGCTCACGTTGTGTGCGTGTGTGTGACGAGGTTCGCTTCGACACCGCACTAACGCTGACCTCCCGTTCAGGCGTATCACTTGTGGGTACTGCCCACGGCACATCACTACTCGAATCGGGCTGTGAATTCTGTGGAGCGTGTGTTGATGTTTGCCCAACCGGAGCGTTAACCGAACGTGAATACAAGTGGGAAAAAGCCGTTGCTGAAGTGACGACTGTTTGCACCAACTGCGCGGTTGGCTGCCAGATGATCGCCGAAGTGAACAAGTTCGGTAAAGTCGTGCGTTTCAGGGGCGACCTTGCTGGAGCCGCAAACAACGGACAGGCCTGCATGACGGGCAAGTTCGGATATGAATACACAAATCACAATTCGAGGCTGAAACGCCCCTACATTCGTGAGAACGGAATTCTGCGCAAAGCTACGTGGGACGAAGCGCTTGAGCGAATCAAGCACGGTCTCGGTGGACGATCTGCCCAAGAAGTGGCAATCATCACCTCACCACGTGGTTCGAACGAAGACCAGTACATCGCCGCAAAATTTGCTTCAGGCGTACTGAAGACTCCAAATATCGATTCAGCCCTCAACTCGAACAACGCCATGCTGTCTCGACTCGAGACTCGACTCGGTGCCGGTGCCGCTACTAACCCAATCTGGGATATTGAAAACTCCAAGAGTCTTCTGGTTGTCGCTGGTAACCCAACTGAAGAGCAAAACGTGCTTGCCGTGCCTGCCAAGAAGGCAGTGCGTGAAGGCGCAAAGCTCGTTGTCATCGACTCCCGAGAAACTGAACTCACTCGATACGCCACCGAATGGCTGCGACCGCGACAGGGTTCTGAAGCCCTTCTAATCGCCGGTATTGCAAGAGCGATTCTCGATGAAGCACTTGAAGACCAGGAATTCGTGGGATCACGAATCGATGGCGATGAAGAGCTGAAGCAATCGCTATGGTCATTTGATCTCGCCAAAGTATCTCGCGATACCGGAATCGAAGAATCACAGATTCGACGAGCGGCACGGATTTTCGCCGATAGCGACGCCGGGGCTATCTTGCTCGGCAACGACGGCCTAGATGATGCGGCAGCCGAGCAGGTTGTAGACGCAGTAGTCGATTTGGCAGCAATCACAGGAAACCTTGGTAAGAAATCTGGCGGTATATACCCGCTCTTCCAAGGCGCCAACACGCTTGGTGCCCGCGACATGGGAGCCACTCCGGGCGAAAACGGACTCGGCGTATCGGCAATGATCGCCGGAATGGCGACAGGCAACGTGAAAGCAGCGTTGGTCATGGCTGACGGCGTTTCGGGCTACACCCCTTCGCTTGAAGGCCTACCGCAAGCGTTGGGTAATCTCGACTTCCTCGTCGTTTCGGCCGTGTTAGATTCGGAAATCACCGCCAACGCAGATGTCGTTTTGCCTGCCGCAACCTACGCAGAGCAAAATTCGACCGTGACTAACGTCGAACGACGGGTTCAGATGCTTAGGATTACAGCCGAACCTCGTAACGAGGAAAAGACTGGTTGGGAAACAGTCGCTGCGATTGCCACAGCTATTGCCGGAAGCAATTCAGGATTCGATCACTCATCGGCCTCCGACGTATTTGCTGAGATCTCAACCAATGTTGCCAACTACAGCGGTCTCTCGCACGATCGGCTGCAGTCGGGCGGCGTGCAGTGGCCTTCCAACACCGCTGATGACAGTGATTCAGCGGTTCTCTTCTCAGACGCCAGTTCGAAGGTGTCGGTAGTCACACTGAACTACGACGATCTGGCAAAATCCATCGAGAACACAAGTTTGAAATTTGCTCCAGGTCGTGTGTTGAGTCAGCCCGAACGTGACGTAACAGTTCGCAAACCGGGCGAGATGAACTACATCGACCGTGAACAGCTGGTTCAGATTCACCCGGATGACGCTAAATCAGCAGGACTGAACGAGGGTGACACGATTCAGGTGAAAACCGCAGACGGTCATGTTTTGGCTCGTGGTCGTGCTGTGCTCGATTCTCCACAGATTGGCATTGTTGGAACAACAACGCTCTTTGGTGAACTGGCAACCAAGATGCACGAACTTGAAGCACCAGACTGGACGCCACAAATGCCAGGGTTGTGCTATTCAACCGTTACACTAGAAACTGCACCTGTTGAACAAGAAGCTGGTGCCGCTGCGGACTAGTCCGCAATCGTTGTGCACGAATGTTGCATCGTTTTGTGACATTCTGTATCTAATCTTTCGAAGACCATCACGAAAATGGTTTTCTCGGCTGGCCATAATAGGCTAGTTGCTGAATGAATAATCGCTAAGGGGCGAATTGGAATGGTAAAACCGCAGGACGTGAACGACGCCGAGTTCGAAGCAGAAGTCATCAACTCAGATGTACCAGTGCTTGTTGATTTCTGGGCAGAATGGTGTGGACCCTGCAAAATGATCGCTCCAGTTGTTGAAGAATTGGCGGCTGAATACGATGGCAAGGCCAAGTTCGTAAAGCTGAACGTCGACTTCAACCCACAGACATCAGCCAAGTACGGTGTGCGCAGCATCCCGACTCTGTTGATCTTCAAGGGCGGAGCGCCCGTTGGGCAGGTAGTCGGAGCAGTTCCGAAGAGCGTGCTGCAGGCACGACTCGAAGACGCAATGACCGTCTAAGAGAATCTGAAAACAAGAAAGACCCCGGTAGTGCGAACTGCCGGGGTCTTTCTTTGTCTATTAGATATCGGTACAAAATCGCAAACGACTACTGTCATTCTGAACTCGATTCAGAATCGCGCTTGTAGGCAACAATTTGAAGCTAACGTCGGTGTCCAAAACCCACAACCATCATCCCACACCTGCAGCGCTAGCCCTGGACGCCCCACCGTCATCCGGAACTTGATTCAGGACCTCGAGACCGCCAACAGATATGACATCCGGCATCACGATAGAACTCAACAACCTGCCTAGTTCTTCACTCGAACAGTCGCCTCTCACGCCAATCTCGCGGTACTCTAGCTTCGCCCGTTTCCCAAGCGGGCACGAAACAGTGGGGGAGTGGATGGGTCCCGGTGGGTCCCACGGACTTCAACTCCGCTGGCGTGCGTCCTTCGGCGTGCGCGGAGGGTTCGACTCCCTTGCACTCCCGCCAGTTTCGTTTTGGGCTATGATGCCGCCGTATTGCGATGACTAATTCGCTGAAGGCTGGCATATGGACTTCCCACGAACCGTCGACGAGATCACGCCTGAGTGGCCTGACGAATGTGCTGCGAGAGAGCGGCGCGATTGATAAATCTACCGTCGAGTCGGTGAGCGCTAATGTCCTCGATGGCGGAGCCACTAGTGAAGTTCAGAAACTCGTAATCGAGTACGATCTCGATGCCGAGCAAGCCCCGAAAAGTATCATCGCAAAAATCGCTCATCAGGACCCTGAAACCAGATCACTCGTTGATGATCTGAGTCTGTACGAGACGGAAATTCTGTTCTATCAGCATTTCAATAAGGGTGTCGGCATTACGGTTCCGGACATTTACTTTTCCTCTTACGACCATGCAACGAAAGAGATGTTGCTACTTCAAGAAGACCTCAGCGATCTTCGTTCAATTGCACCCGGTATCGAGTGTAATTTCGACGACGCGGTAAATGCGTTCGATGCTGCTGCCGGATTCCACGCAAAGTGGTGGGACAACGAATCTTTGTTCGATATTCCGTGGCTGATCGACTACAGCGACGAAGAATACGCCACAAATATTTCTGGGAAGTCTTCACCGCATATCGATAGCTTCGTCGAGAAAGCAGGTAGCTACTTGCCCAAGGGAGTGGAGCAGATTATTCGAGATCTGGCACCCCGATACGCCGAGGTTGTTTCGCATTCAGGAACCCGACCCGTGACCTTGAACCACGGCGACTACAAACCGGCGAATTTATTCTTCGACGATTCAGAGAACGCAGAAAGCCCTATCGTGGCGTTCGATTGGCAGGTCGTTCAACGTGGTCGGTCAGGAACCGATCTAGGGCAGTTCTTTCTAACCTCATTTAGCAACAACACCAGAACAGCAATCGAAAAACAGCTAATCACCGGATATCACAATGCGCTCCTCAATAGAGGAGTCACGGGCTACTCCATGGACGAACTGTATTTTGACATTCAGGTCGGAATTCTCTCGCAGATACCATTGCGAACACTTGGGTTGGTGTTCAGGTCGGAGAAGCTGCTCGAGACTGAAGTCGGTACAGCGACTTTTGCCAGTGAATGTGATCGCTTGAAAGTCCTCATCGACTGGAACTACGACGAGGTGATTCCGAAGTGACCGATTTTAAACCGAAAGGTTGATGAGATCACTCCCCGAAGAGTTCAAGGCACGCAATGCTGCGAGTGATCGTGATTTCGTTTAATACACTAACGGTCGATTGCATGATCGTTCCGTTTTTTCGGTGAAGAGTGGCAAATGTATACCTGGAGCCAGCGGGACCTGCATTAATTGCTTCGCCTGTGGGCTGGGCTATCAATGCAACCGTCCCCCATTTGCTCGATGACATCGCAGAAGTTCGGGTTATACCCCACAAAGTACTCTCATCGACCTCACCATCGGAGCCCAAGATGATGCCTTCATCGCAGGCAGTAAATTCCCCGACACTCCCGTAAACGTCGATGCCCTTGATCACTGTATTGCTCAGGTAGTCCCGCCATCCTTCAAATACCAATTCATCCTCGGGCTGCTTATCGTTTAATTCAGCATCTAGCCAATCAGGGAACACAGGTTCGGCAAGTTGCTCGGCAGTGAACTTTGGCTCAGCTTTTGCCACCGTTGTCGGAGTAGGCGTGTCAATTGGGACAGATGTAACTGCCACTCGTACAAAAGTCGGTTCCGGCTCAGATGTAGTCGAGTCTGAATCCTGACTTTGAAACGCTGGCGATGAATCTGCCGAACATGAAAGCACAACTATTGAGAGTGCAAGAAAACACAACAGTGCGAACGTTACAGAGAATCGCCTGACCATTCGTACCAACCCGCCAACGCCTTTGATTAGTTATTACGAGAGTGCCAAGGGCACTATATCGGGTGCTGGCAACCCGAGCCAGTTAGGTTCGCTGGTTCGCTGCACCAGACCCTGCACTTATCATCACGGCCGACCCACACCGTTCTGGAAAAATAGCAAACCCTTATGATGTCGCCAGATATTTCGACCTGCACAGTTGAGTTCATGAAGCCCGTCAAAGAGCGGGCAGTGTCAGAACTTACAGGGAGATCGAGATGCGCACCTGCCCGAACTGCGATTTACAAAATCAGGAGTCATGGACTCATTGCCGGGAGTGTGGTTTTGCACTCTCGTCAGACAGAGCTTCTGATAGGCAGCAGGTTGGACTAATTATTGGTCAACAAGCTAAATCCGCTGATCACAGGGCTTGGTATCTGGAGATTATTGATTCAAGGTATCGGTCACATTTGCTTCTCTGGTCGGTGCTGCTGATTGGCCTGATGATGTTGCAGATTGGCCTACAGCTCATGTCTGGAGGGCTACTCTCACTTATTTCAATCGCATCGTTCACGATAACCGTAGTGATTGCAGCACCGATATTTGCTCTGTTCACGAGACTTATTCTCAAACTTCTAAAACGGGTGTCCGGCATTCACGCGTGAGTGGTCGAAATTCCGGCCTTTCGCTCCCTCGGTAGCCTACCTGCGAGCGCGGTAATCCATGGTCAAGGCACCTGTCCTCGATGGATTGCTTGTGGAAATCGAAACGATGGCTGTCAGGTATCCCGGCTAACCCTACGGCGTTGCAATCATTTTGCCATCGTCCCAAGTCGGGTCATCGAGAAACAGCGCACGCATCATCTGGTACCAGGCATCTTGTTCCGGGCTCGCTGCGTTATCCCTGAAGCTGGTTTCATCTTTGAAAATTGCGACCATTTTCAGCATCGACGGGTCGCTGTCCAACTGCAACATATATCCCGAAACGAAGCCAATATTGTCGGGTTTCTCGTTCTCATTCCAATCGTTCAACAACTGCGCCAACTTAGGGGCGTTGGCAGGGTCGATTCTCATAGTTGCGATAGTTCCGTACATCTTGAACCTCCTCACATCTGGTCAATATCGAAGCGCGATCATATGACATCAGCCTGCTTTTGTTGAAGTGCATGTGTGTAATTGGAACTTGAAATCATCCAACACATGAACAGCGAATCGTATTCGAAGATCACCGTAGCGAGCCAAAAGTTTCGTAATGCACTGCGGTGAAGCACGCAGAAGTTCTTCGTATCTACTCCCGAGTCCACACTCCCTTGTTCAACGTAAAGTTTGAATGTGGAATCAGATAACAGTGGCGCACCAGACGCCCGGATGGTTCATTCAGAACTGACCAATGACGACTTCCTGGGAGCCACCTCCCCGGTGAAGCAGTATGCCCTCGCGAGCATTCTGATAGTTCTCGGCGCCCTAGTAGCGGTGAACTTCGTTTCCAGCCGTGTTGAGCGCGAGAGCGTAATCTCCCGTCTCGAAACCGAAGCGATCGCTCCGGCAAAGGTCTCTACATTCAGGATTGTCGAGGAGATCAGCCAGATCACCGATCCAACAGTCGGGATGTTCCTGACATTGCCCGACGATTCATCAGTAATCGACCGCATCGTGCTAAATGCCCTTGTAGGACAGCAGATCGCCAGAGTCGACATACTCGATATTTCCGGCGAAATCGTTTATTCAACCGATCCGCATTACATCGGCGATAAATCTGAATACGCAGATGGACCAAACTCCACAACCAGTAGTTACGTTGGTTCAGCGGCGGTAAGCGGTCTGGATGGGCACACAGCGCTTATTGAGGCCGTAATCAGCCGAGTACCCGTGTTCACAGAGGGAAGCCTGCCTGGTGCAAACTCTCACGAATCAACTGTGGTTATGTATCGAGATGTTTCAACAGCAATCGACGCTGCGACATCAGCTGGAGCGCGGTTCAGGTTCTGGATGGTGATCGGGGTGATGACAGTGGTGTTCGGCAGCTTGATGATGGTCGTCATGCGTGGGCATCGTGCCCAAACTGAATCACGCACGAAACTGCAAGAACTGTTGATTCATGAGCATCTGCTGGTTTCAGAACTCGATCAACGTAACGCCGATCTCAAATCAGCCGACGATGCGAGGCTTCAACTATTGTCAGTAGTTACCCACGAATTGGGTAATCCGCTCACCAGTATTTCAGCGTTCATCAGCATGCTTGCGAAGAACAGGGATGGAAATATCTCGGAACGAGAGATGAGCATGATCGAGGCGATCAGTCGTGGTGAAACACAGATGCGAGTTTTGTTGAAAGATTTGTTGGACTTCTCAAGAGTTGAAGCAAATGAACTCGAACTCGATATTTCCGCTGTCGACTTAGGAAACGTCGTTATGGGCGTTATGGAATCGATGACACCAGTTCTCGACGCTAAGTTCCAGTCAATTGAGGCTGATCAACTCGACGACGTGGTCGATATCGACGGAGATAAAGCACGACTTGAGCAGGTTGTGACCAATTTTATATCAAACGCCTCTAAATACTCGCCGGAAAGTTCGACTATTGGTGTGTCGATGGCTGTGAAGGATGGAACAGCGGTAATCGAAGTTGTCGATCGTGGAATCGGTATTTCGCTCAACGATCAGATCCAGTTGTTCACACCGTTCTTCCGAGCCGATAATTCCGAAACTCGGCAGGAGCCGGGCACTGGTCTCGGACTCTTGATCTGTAAGCAAATCGTTGAACTGCACGGCGGTAAAATATTGGTCCGATCATCTCGTGGCCGTGGCACCACGGTCCGCGTTGAGCTGCCGATGGTATTGAGCGGCGAGCAAACAATCTACGCTGCCTAATTACGGCAGATCGTCTGGAAGCTGCCCACACGCAGTGTAATTCGACGCATTTGAATACGATTCGTGAACGTTCACTAGGGCTCCATTTTTCAGGATTTCTTCAAGAGAAAGTTCGATCACAGAAACTGAATTGCCCTTCACCACGTTTTCCAACGCATGAAGAACCGGGCCAACCTCGGTGCAAATTCCTGAATGAATGTGAATCGGCTGGGCTTCATTG
>Ga0209403_10000510_pt1 | contig 57321 bp, 44 predicted proteins | sample ArcticOcean_MG_C_8_FD_187440 | JGI IMG/M metagenome (GOLD analysis project Ga0209403, IMG submission 187440) | Marine microbial communities from western Arctic Ocean - ArcticOcean_MG_CB11_86 (SPAdes) (version 2) | ecosystem: Environmental > Aquatic > Marine > Oceanic | place: Arctic Ocean... | reverse complement strand
TGCGGCATTAGCTGCTTCCGCTGGTGTAATGCTTCAAGGTATGACCAATATTCCAAAGCACCAATTAACAGTTAGGGGCACAAATCTACACCTTCCAATCGATATTTTGAGTGTTGGTGGAAGGTATAGAAAGGAGTCTGGCGAAGAGGCCATACTTGGAGAAAACACTGACAACGAAGGATGTGTGTTGGACATAAGAAGTTTAAATTTGGACGCAAAAGTTTGGTATGCTCAAACTATTAGAAGAATTGAAGAAAGAACAGGATTAGATACGGCATTGGAAGTAATTCCTCTTATGGAAACAGTAGCTTTTACACTAGGGGGCATTCCAATTGACCCCAATGGAAGAGCTACTTTCAAGTCAGAAAGCATGTGGTTTACTGGGCTTTATGCAGCGGGAAGATCAGCAAACACAGGTATGCATGGCGATGGATATTTGCCTGGTAATTTACAACTAGAAGATTTAGTTACTGGAGAAGCGGCAGGCAATCATGCCGGTGAATGGGTAAAAACAACTCAATTTGGAGGCAGTAATAAGATTAGTAGAGAGTTAACTAAAGTTTCCCAAAAAATAGAGGCATACTATTCTCCAACCGGAACCTCAGTCGGCGAAGTTTCAAAGAAATTATCGGGGTTGGCAAAAAAAATTAATGAGGGCAGCAATTTTTCTTTATCGAGTATCAAGGAATTAAAAGATATACAAATTAGTTTGACTGATGATTCCAAAGTGATGAATACAGAACTACTCCGTGCAATACAAACGGATGCAATGTTTAGTATCGTGGAGTCTCTAGCAAAAACGAGTTGAGTATACGATGACAGGCGCCGGCAATAGTATCTTTTCTTTGATACTAAGTGGGGCGATACCGTCTCATAAAGTGTATGAAGACAACTTTGTTTACGCATTTTTAGACATCAATCCTTTGAGTCGAGGCCACACCTTGGTCATACCCAAAGAAAGCGCTCCTACAATGGATGTTTTATCAGAAGAAGCCGCTTCTTCTTTGGGCAGATGCCTACCGAAAATTTGCCGTGCAATTATGGAAGTTACAGGAGCAACAAACTATAATTTAATTCAAAATAATGGTGAGGAAGCAGGGCAGACAGTCAACCATCTTCACTTTCATATTATTCCTCGATATTCTGATTCAGAACATTCATTTGTTTGGATTCCAAAATCCATAGATAATTCGGATGCAAAAAATATTGCCGCAGCCATATTTTCTGCCGTTAACTAATTTATTTTCTGATACTAAGGTGAGCATTAGACCTCATTTTGAGCAACCGGTGTATTCTCAACCTGAGGCCAATTCGAAGATGTGTGGTTGAGTCGAGCGGAGCACCTGAGGTTCTTCCGGAATTATCAGCCGCCGCCCATAACCTCGATCACAAGAAATTAGAAAATGCACCTTACAGCCATGATGGGACACATCCGGGCAATTTATTTTTTGGATATATTCTTAGATTTATGCTCAATGTAGGGACATCAATAATATTTCGTAAATTTGAATTCGATAAAATTCCTCAAAATCCGGGCGGACGAATTTCGGTAGCTACTCATATTAATGGATTAGTTGACCCTAGTGTAATGATTAAAACACAAAAAAAGAGAATCATTTCACTTGGTCGTCATGATTTAATAACGGGCCCAGTAATTGGATGGTGGTCGCGGAGAAACGGAGCCCAGCCAGTATTAAGAAAAGCAGAAATTGAAGCGGGATTGACGGGCCCCGAATTCGCTAGAAAAATAAATGATAGAAGTATGTTAACCGTGGCTAATTGTTTAGCAGGTGGTCACGGAGCAGTAATCATGCCAGAAGGCAAATCTCACCAGGATTCTCGATTACATGCACTTAGGACGGGTCCTGCCCGCGCGGCTTTAGTTGCGGCAGCAATAGCCAAAGAAAGGGGCAACCCACCTCCTGTTGTCCAACCAACAGGGCTTCATTGGAAAACACATCACTGGTTTAGAACCAATTGCTATGTAGAATACGCCCAACCGATAAAAATTAATTTGGTATTTGATGAGAAAGAATCAGTTAGACTGGCTGCAGGAGAGTGGATAGAGCCACCATCACCAGCAGTCCATGACTTAAAAGAAAAAATGTATAATGCATTATCACCCCTAACTCCCGACTCTCCTAATTGGGAGACTTTTAGGGCATTGAAATTAATTGCTAATTTGGAAGCAAATCATAATGAAAGACCATTTACAAAACTCAGCGAAGAAGTAACTGCTACAAGATCTGTACGCAATAAAATAAGAGATAACACAAAACTACAAAAAATCATCCCTGAAGCCATAGAAGCAGCAGAAATACTCTATTTACACGATCTTGATCCTAGCTCAATAGGACAAAATCAGAAATTAAAAACATTAGATTTCCAAGCACGATTTAAAGGTATAATTGGTTTATTGATAATGTTTACTTCCTTTATTCCTACATTATTAGGCTCGGGCCTCCAATCTTCTCTTGCTCGTTATATGGCCGAGAAAAGTGACGAAGGTCAAGATGCAAGAACAACATATTTTTTCTTGGCCGGTATGTTTTCTCCTGTCTTCTTTTGGCCACTTATATCAATTTTCACCGTTTGTTTTTTGGGTCAAAATATATTTTCTTTAATTGGTGGCTTGGCTATAATATTAGTGATTTTAGTATTCTATTTGTGTTCGTTAATATTTTTAGTGGGTTATGACCTTTGGTCAGATTATAAGGTCGCAGTAGCCATCGGACAACTATCAAAAACCGAAAGTGGTAAACAGTTGAATATTTTACTCGAAAATCTAAATTCTAAATTAGGACTTCTCATATAGGACGGCGTTGAACAGTAGGTATGGACGAGACCGGGGCCGCCGACTCGATTAGAAAATGGCTTGATAGTGAGAAACTAGAAACAAGGGAAGTTCAAGACCCTCAAAACTTCTTGCATTTACATGTTCGTTATCCTCCTACTAAAGCAGCGCATATATTCAATATTGTAATACCGAAAAATAGAAATTTAGTACTAATATATTCAATTACTCGGGTAGATGATGGCCAACAATCAGAAATGAAAGATCATCATTCTACCGACCCCCTCGGTTGGGAAACTTGGTTACACGACACACGAATTCTTCTAACACAAGCCAATTTAGATTGGGTTCTCCATATTGGTAAGAAGGAAGTCCCTGGCCCTCTTCAGGCATTCAACCTTTCAAGACCAATTTGGTTTGATGGCTTAACTCAAAATGAATTCATGCATACAATGAGGCATGTTTGGCTTACAAAACTAGCTCTAATTCACAAAATAAAGTTTGGATATGGTCCCGGTACAGGTAAACCAGGCCCAGTAGATGATTGGATATCCAAGAAATTAGATAGAACTCCTAAAACCTCTCAAATAGACAACGATAAAACAAATATTGATTTCGACGAAACAGGCGGTTTTGGGCGAAGTTTCGATAGAGACGAATGGGCATAAATTTCTCCATCATTCAAAATCATAGAGTGACCCGTAAGGGTCGAGGTTAAGTATAGTGGATGCTCGAATTCACTTGCTACAGCGTTTAGCTAGAGGGAGAATTATGAATAGAAGTAAAAAAAGAACTAGTGTGATGATGGTTACATTGATGTTAATGAGTGTATTTGTTGCAATGGGTGCCCCACCTGTTTCAGCAAGTGAAGTTGTACTTACAGATGCGATACAAATTGTCAACGGCGGTTCTCAAAACGATAGAATGGTTGCACTTGACTCAGATTCCCAAGGAAATGTTCATTTTGTTTGGAGTCGTAATACTCAACATTTGTACTATAAATTAGTTGATGCTAGAGGTGAGACACTTATTGATTCCACACAGATATCAAACCCAGGGCAAAGCAGATCGTGGCATCCAGATATCGCTATTGATAGTAATGATAGAGCACATATTGTTTGGGCGGACAGAGCCGGAAACTGGGCGATTAGATACACCGTTATAGATCCAGCTCAAGATGACCTCGACGGGAGTGTAGCCATTGATGCTACTATTTCAGTTATCGATGACTTTGAAGTTTCTCGCCACACTCAAAATAGAGATTGGCCAGCAATCGATGTAGATTCTGATGCGAATGCTCATATTGTTTGGGAAGATTCTTTTGAGTCATTAGATAAATATTACCAACAGCCACAGATTTATTACGCAATGATAGAAGCCGATGTAATTGCTAGAATCGCAATTGTTGCAGTTGACGAAACATTGTTGACTCCTATAATTGGCCATAAAGGCCACCCTGATGTAGCAGTAGATTTAGATGACTATGTTCAGATTGTTTGGGATGATACTCGTGGGGGCAAGGTGGAGATGGTTGTCCCAATTGATACTTCAGGTTCAATGAATGCAGAATGGGCGGATATGTGTGCTGTTTTCTATGGTGGTTCTTTTGCTAGTGGATATAACTTTGAAGGACTTAAACCAATGCTTGAGAGAGCAAACATGACAGTTTATGAGACGCTTTATGCATTAAGTGGCAATTGGCCTTCAGCGGCAACAAGTGGTAATTGCGCTGCTGCTTATGCAACAGGGGGTAATAACGTAGGTCCGAGGACAACCGCTCTCGGACTTCAACCAAACGATGATTCAGGAGGTATTCGCGAGTTAACCGAGGTGGTATATGCCAACGGCGCGGTCGACCTTCCTGCAGATGGAGGATATTACAGTGAGTTTTGGGGCCCAGCATCAACTTGGGCGTGTCTTTCATGGCACGATATTCAAGGTAATGTACCAGGCAACCCGCCTACTGTTTTAGATCATAAATGGAATCCAAATGCTACAAAAATCGTAATCCCTATTTCCGATGAAGGACCATATGGGGGAGATCCTGCAACAGATTCGGATGACACACAGTCAATATTGGAAGCCCACAACGCCTGTGTTACTGCAGGAATAATTCCAATCCCGCTTATGGCAGCAGGTTTCGGTAGTGGTTCTGAAGCAGTCGGTTCTCATATGATGGACTTGGCTCAATGCCCAAATGGCTTTACTAGTCTTAATACTAGAACATGCAGTGGTGCAACCTTAGCACTTAGTAATGCTGAAGGAATGATGTACAGTTTTCCAACAGGATCCTCTAATCAAGCAGAAATGCAATTGATGGTTGAAGCCCTAGTATATCTTTCAACTAATAATTCCCGTGAAATATTTTTAACAGTTCTAGATCCACTTGGTTTGCTGGATTCTCCATGGCCAGGCTGGAGCAAGGGGAATCCCGGAACTTTTACTGACACTACTGCTGACAAATATATCGAAGACATAGGAGCTTCTCCCGATGCACTTGGTTATGGGCATTTAGTGGTTGTTAACGACACACGTGTTACATTAAACGATGCGTATAGTTTACATCCTGCAATTGCAATTGACAATTCAGGAAACACCCACGTCACTTGGATGGACGGTCGGGCTTACGGTTTCGATATCGATGTCAATTATGAAATATATTACACCCGACTCCGTCTAAGTTCAGCGGGAGCCTGGGATGGTGTTGCTGAAGGCCTACCTTCTTACGCAATAAAACAAATTGCCGATGCCGCAATATCTACTGTTGAAGGATATGATGGAATACCGCACGACCGGCCATTTGGAGCCAATTCGCACATGCCTTCAATACTAACAGATTCTTTCGACAATGTCCATTTAACATGGTTGGATAATTATAACGGAACTCAGGGGGAGACTCTAATGTATACTCGCTTGAATCATACCAACAACGATTATCCAACAGGCTTCCCTCTCAATTCAATTGCATCGTCAATTTTTGACCCTTGGGAAAGGCTTCCAATAACCGACTGGCAATCAGATAAATTGGGGCCAAATTCACCGGCTCTTCCTGAGTTAGGGCAACCTCCTGCCTTTGCTAATGATATGGGTAGCGGAGCACATGTAGGTTGGGCTGACACTAACAAATGTAATGATGAACACAATGGGGGTTCCTACACACTATGTTATGTGCACATTTTAACCGGATTAGTTGAAGTTTCTTTGGCAGACTCAGAAACATTCTATCACACTATAGAACCCAGTGAACAAACTACATACAATATGACAATATCTAACCCCACCCCCGGTCCAGCAGAATTAGTTTCAGACATATTTTCTTTAGCGATCGAAGGTGTTCCAACAAATTGGAGTGCTAGCATATTCTTTGCTAGTAACCACACTCCCATTTTTGACTCAACACCCGTATCCCTTCAAGGTGGAGAGAGCATTTCTTTGTACATGAGGGTACGTGCACCAACAATTTACCAAGCGCATGGAGATGAACTCGCTACAATCACGGTCTCTGCTATTTCATACAAAGATCCAGCTATAAGAGATGAAACGATAACTCTTACTTTGATGGATGTTGTTCACGGAATTGAATTAGACACCAGTCACTACCAAGCAGATGTTGAACAGGGCCAACAGGCCACGTTTTCAATATCTATAACGAATACTGGGAATGTGTATGATACTTTTGCATTCTATGATCCAACCACATTAGAAGGCCAAACAGAATGGGCTCTGCCGTTCGGCTGGGGTATTACTTTCCCTCTATCCTTGTCACTAGATCCAGGCCAATCGATGACTAGAAACTTACAAATTGATGTACCAACATCCCAAGAGCCGGGCACATTTGTAATATATCTAAAAGGCTGGTCAACTGGGGAACCAGTAAAATCAGTAGACAAAGGAACGTTTGATATTCTTGAGTTATGGGTAAATGTTTCAATTAAGAGTACTGGAAACATTGTCTTCAATTTAGGAGATACAACGAAACACGTACTTCCTGGTGAATGTTCTGAATTTGAGATTGAAGTAACTAAGCATTTCACCCCAGGGCACGTAATATTCACAACACCGGGTGGGCCCGACGAGAAACCTGATGAAGTATCAGAACAGACATGGAGATTTGATCACTGGACTGTAAATTTAGACTTTTCAGAAGCACCTGGGGGCAACAGCGTCCCTCAATCAACACCTCGTTATTGGGCAGTTGTTGATTTACCATACAAAGTAACAGCAGAAATGTGTGCACCATTTAATGCAACAGCAGGAATTGGTGATTCGGTAACCGTCAAAGCGACTTTAGAAGGCGCACCAAAGGTTAGAGATTCGGTAGTATTAGTGACCAACATTATTCAAAGATATGAATTAGATGCCACAACCGAAACTATACTTTCTTTACATCCCGGGCAAGAGTATCAACTTGATACGCTCATAGAAAATACAGGTAATGGCGCCGATCGTTATGATATTGCAATCGGCTCAATTACAGATCAAGACGGAAATGCGGATGTATGGGATATATTAATTCCTCGAATATTATTTGAAGAATTAGATCGTGATGAGTCCCAACAGATTCCAATTATGATAAATGTCCCAGAACAAACATTGGCAGGCCAATACACCGTCAAAATAGAAATATTTAGTGAGGAAACATTTGAAGGAACTAAACTCAGAGACATAATCACTTTACAAATTGAAATCGTAGAGTTCCATGATATGAGAATAACCATTGACCCAACAGTCGAGAGCAGAATAAAAACCACGGCTCCGGGTCGAGTAGTTAGATTCACAATGAATGTAACCAATTATGGAAATGTTGCAGACCAACCGACAGTACACAATCATACTGTTGATGGAGCAGGATGGGATATTGTACCTGGTTTGAATACTTTAGGTTCTTGGAATATAGAATACGCATTGCTAGAAGGATTTGGGTCTGAATACCCAATAGAGCGTCCTTGCGTAATTTTGATGCAAGGTGATCCAATTCCAACTGATGTTTGTTTCAAAGATTCTAAGGGCAGAATTACATTACCCGAGATGCCATCATATACAACATTACAATTAGTTGCAATAGTTACCATAGACCCAACAGCAGCTTTGGCTGACAGGGAAATAGGAATTAAATTAAAATCAAGCTTTGGTGATTCTACAGCTGGTGGCGATTTTGATGAAACCGCAATTTGGGAAGATTCATGCACAATTGACATGAATGAAGATGGTTTACCAGATAATTTCCGTCCAAATTGTGATACGAACGAGCAAGTTTTAGAATTAAGATTACGGGCACCCGATTTACAGATACAACGTGTTGAGGTAGGAAAAACCAGAGGCCAAATTGGTGACATGTTACCGGTTAGTGTTTCAATATTCAATGACGGCAATTCCCACGCTACTGATGTTAGTGTTATCTTATGCGTTGATCAATCAATAAGTTCGATAAAGAAAAATGGTTGCAAAGAGGAGAACATAGTATACCGCCAATTAATCGAGGCAATAATGCCTACAGAATCTGATGAAGAAGCTCCAGTAATAACGCTACTATACTTAGTTGAAGCAGGAACTCATGAGGTCGTAGTCGTAATTGATCCTGACAACATAATAGTCGAAACAAACGAAGGTAACAATTGGCAATCAGTTGGAGACATGGGTTCAAACAATGGTATTCTCGATGTTGGAGTTGAGATTGTTGCTAGATATTCGGTTCCTGCAATAATTCTAGGCGCGACATTTGCTTTAATCTCGGTCGCTGGTGTTGTTATGTATGGACGAAGGATGGAAGCATTGGATAGATTCGCAGAAAAGAATAGCATGTTGTCAAATCTTGATGATGATACAGATACTAAGTTTTAGTTAACGGACTAACCACCATGGTAAAGGGGTGTCCTTATTGGCTGAAACGAAGTTATTCCCATTGGTTACAAAATCTTTCATCAACCTATCTCGTATATTTTCCATTATATCGTGAGCATCTGCTGGTTGTATGCGTATGTTTTGAGAAAACACGTCCAAATCTAAAGGCCTTCTTGGCTGTGTCATCATTTCTCTAGCCATTATTCTTTCTTCATACGATTCGGAATTTTCAGTTACTCCTTTGGAGGCTTTACTCATAACTTGTTGATGTAAAGCAATAATTGCATCTCTTTGATCATCGATTCTTTCTAGAGCAGAATCTAAATCTGATAAAATATTCATTGCATCAGACATTGGTAATTTTCTCCGTGTACCTAAACGATCAATTAACGGATCAAGCTCGGTTGGAAGTTTATTTGAAAGCCTCATTGGCCCACCGGATGGCATCTTTCTGTATTCTGCTCTAAATAAGTCTGGACCCAAATCAAGACGCAACGAAAATGATTGATTTACTTTGTACATTTTTTTAGGAGGACCGCCTTTTTCAGAGGGCACAATTTGTGATTCAACAAAGCCCGCCTTTTCTAAAACTTTGATGTGCTTCATTACAGCCTGTTGGCTTATTTCTAACAATTCAGAGAGTTGTAATGGGTAATGTGGTTCTTTGACTAAATGCTTAAGAATATGTCTTCGTGCTTGGTTTTCAAGAATATCCATGGCCTCATCAAAGTCCACCATCACTTACCAACTCGGAGTTGGGTAGTCGGTTGACGTCTAAAAACCCAACTTATTTTACTTACACAGAATTTCGCTTAAAAAAAATCATTCCCCGCCGTCCCAATCTTCCCACTTATCACTCGGTTCAACAAATGGTGGTGGCACTATCTCCTCTTCTTCCGGTATAGAATTATGTTTCTTAAAAAGCTCATCAGTAGTCATGATATTCCCTTGTAAAATTATTTCTTTTCCTGGAGACAACTTCTTCCTTCTCCATAATATCAGCCCTACAATCAGAGTAATAATTCCCATTGGAAAACCTAAGCAGCAACTAAGCATTGAAACAATGATCCACTCATCTGATAGTAGACTTGATTGAATATCTAAATCATTAACTAACCAAAGAGTAGTATTTCCTTCATTTATTAAATTGTATTCTGCGTCAGTAGTTATTTCAAAAACTCTAACTGGAACATAAACCAAACTCCCTTCAGAATCAGGTCTCTTATTATTAGATTCAATTCTTCCCGGTTCTCTCCCCTCTATTTCCACTCCCGCTGAGTCGATTAATTTCAATTCCGGCCCCAAGTCGTTACCATTTTCTTCAAATCTAAAAGCCACATAATATCCAATTTTTGATAAGTCAACGGCGCCTTGCTCACCAGTTTCTAATTTCATTATATGATTTTCATCTACATCCATCTTTTCTATAATACTTTGAGTAGAATGGCCATAAGAAGCTACAAAAATCAAAATTAATACTAATGAAATCCCGGAAAAACGTTTGATCCAAAGTTTAGCGCGCTCCTCCATCAGTCGAAGCCACCGGTTTTGTCATTTCAGATTTGGCTATCAATATCCTAAACCAATGCCTGCTAATTTTTCTGGTAGATAGGTATCAGTTACGAAATCAAGACCATATTTTGCAAGTGATTGTTGTTCGGCCTTTTTACCAATTTCTTTCATTAGATTAATTTGCTCTTTCCAATAACCTGTGTTGAACCTTGGATCAGTTAGTTCTGAATTCAAAGCGTTAAGATCTTGTTTAGTTAATTCGTCACTAGGTAAATCATATGCTAGAATATCATCAGCAGTAATTCCTAGATATTGCGCCCCATTAGTTGCTAAATATTCTGATATATGAGCTGTTTTGATTGCCCCGTAGGCAATACTTGCATATATTCTAAACGACCAAGGATCACAGTCGGCAAATACAATAATTGGTTTTTTCCATTCTTGACTCATTCTTTTCATTATTCTTCTTGTAGATCTTGCGGGTTGTCCTTTCAAATGAATTAACGCACACCTTGCTTCTTCATCGAATCCGTTTTCTACAAGTCTATCAAACATTCCTCCGGTTTCAACGGCCATTATAAAATCCACATCTTCTTCTATTAGTGTTAATTTTTCTGCTTCGACATTGTATGGCACACCGTAACCCGAGTCTCCAACATCATCTCTACAATTTATTCTCATCCATTTTCCCTTTCGATTCCTTTCTTCAAAGGTGACGTTTCCAATTATTCTGGACCCATCTTCTTCAGGCCTCAACTTGAAATCTTCTCGTAGACATTTTGTTACAATTTCTAAATCTTCGGCTAGATTGTTGCTTTCATTTTGCGACCCAAACTTTCCATGTCCCCATCCTTCACTAATATAGTACATTTCTCTTAATGTTGATGATTTCCCAGCATCAATCATTTGCTCAATAAATTCAGTAACATGTAAGGAGCGGAGTAACTGCCTAGCTGACCCTAGACTCGTTGCGTCTCTGGTGCTCTTCTTTTTACCATATTTGTAGACTCCTAATTTGTTGTCAAAAGCAATGTTTGTTTTGGCTCTGACCGGTAAAGTCATTGATGGAGGAATGCCTTTTTCCATTTTATTGTGCATTTCTGCAGCAATTCCCTTCAAAGCCTCTTTGACCTCCATCTTAGTCTTTCTTTGTCCAATTTCACTCATATTACTTCCTCCTCGTATTCACCGAAAACATTAATCATTTCCGTATTCTGATTTTCTGTAGTTACTTCTCGAACAATTACTTCATTGGTATCAGGTGTAATATGATTAACTTCAGAAATTTCTTTTCGAAGTGCACTCAGGGCTTCTGTTTTTCTAATCTCATCCAATATTTTTTCATCTATTTTTGTAGCTCCAATTATCTCTCCATTACCTCGGAAAAATACATCAGTATCGGTCCAATCTCCTTTACTAAGCCCAGAAATCGCAACACTAATTGTAGTTGAGGAACCAGGATTCAAGGTATCTAAACGCCATGCCCATATGCCTCTAGTTTCTTTTCTTCCACCATTAGAATTTTCCACAATTGAAATCCCCTCATTTTCTGGCCATTTAAGTAAGATAGTGTAAGCTCTTGCTCTCGCTGTATAATTGAATATTTTAATCGAACATGTAGCAAGTTTTCTTTCTTTATCCCACCCCAACTCTTCTTCGCAAAAGACGGCATTCATGATTTGAGTTATTACCGGAGCTAAATCAGGTTCATCGCGCCCCAAAATCTTTGAAGTTTTTTTTGCTATTGCAGGCAATATAACATTAACTAATTCAAACTTTTCTTTCGCCTTCTTTCTTTGGTCTTTTTTCTTTAGATGATTCCTCAATCCTCTTCCTACTTCTAAAAGTCCTTTTCTGATTTCATCGAAGACTTCTTCATTATCTGAAACCGCTTCTTTTGCTTCACTAGTAAATTGAACATTTGTTGATGCGAGATGAATTAATACTGCTGCTGCACCTTTTGGTAACCCCTTACCTCCGGGATGATCCAACCCGTATCTTTTCCAATCTATGGATTCAATTGCTTTGGTTAATGCACAACCTCCTTGTTGATACATTAGAGGTACTCTATTAGCGAAACGTAATACTTCTATCGGCCCATCTGAAGTCAAATCTCCTCCATAAATAAGCCCAACTTCTATTTGAAATGGATTTCCCTGACTTACTGCTGGTAACCTTGTAACAGTTGAAGCAAATCTCGAATCAATGGCTTTCGATAAACCCTTTTTTATCAACAAATCATCGATTGGAGACAAACAGTCAGTAGGTGGTGGAAGAAGCTTTACTTTTAGAAAAGCATCGATTAATTTCTTTGCATCTTCAGAGTTAATCCTCTTAGGGTTCCTATTTGCATCGATTTCAGCCGCTAACAATAATCTCTCCGCCGCTTTCATACCAACACCAGAAAAATTTTGTCGGAGAAAAGATTTCATCCTATTTTGTTCGGATTCTCTTAGCATTCTTTGAAGAGTTCCCAATTGAATACCATGGGGGTGAGGTTTTATTTCTTCAACAACTCTTGGCAATTTTTCACTAGTTCTGACCCATTTTGCTTTTTCTATTACTCCTCCGTCTCTATCTTTAATGATAAGAGTAATTGTTGCATGAGGATTAACAATAGATGTCATCCTTAGATATTGATATACAGATTGTTTTCCTCGTTGATATTTAGCTTTCATTACTGTTGCAATTTTTAATCCATGAGGGATTTCTTCTCCAGTTAAATCGTCATTCCAAACTTCTCTTCTTTCCTTTGATTTAATAGCTTTATTTTTTCTTGTATCTAATCCTAATTCTACAAAAACAGCGGAAGAATCTTTTGCTATTTTTGATATAATGCGTGTTTTTGCACCAGTAGTTAGTTGTGCATACATAACAACTCCTGTGATTCCTATGCCTTGCTGCCCTCTTGTTTGTCTAATTGCATGGAATCTAGAGCCTAACAAGAATTTACCAAAGACGTTTTCTATAGCGTCGCGGGGTATTCCTGGGCCATTGTCCTGAGAAATTAATTCCACATCATCTCCCTTTAATCGATTAATCTCAACTTTAATTTCAGGTAGTATTCTTGCTTCTTCACAAGCATCTAATGAATTATCTACGGATTCTTTTACTGCAGTTATTAGTGAACGTTGTAGGGAATCAAAGCCTAAAAAGTGTTTATTTTTCTCAAAAAATTCACTTACTGCTATTTGTTTGTGTTTACTAGAAATATCGTTTGCATCTACCATTTCAATCTCTCCACTTGGTCCTCCCATGTCCTAATGACCTGGGGCCAACTTGTGATGAACACAGGAGAACTCCTCGGACTATTGAAGGATGCGCATAAAGTCAGGACGAAAGACTATATTTTTGATGATTTTAGGATAGTCGTGATTGAGTCTATTGTTGATTTCGCCCATCGAGAAGTGGTTGCATATATTGGAATGATGCTTATCCTTAGTGCTTTCTTTTTAGAGACCCGAGATATTTTACATAGTAAAGCAGTAACATACTTGGGTTTGATGGCAGTTGGTTCGGGATTATTAGGAATAAGGGCATATCTTATCGATGAATGGGCTTTCTTTATTTTAGAAATTGCATGGTTCATAGCAGCAATATTGGGGCTAATTACTTCTTCTCGCAACAATTAATCGAAGCATTACTCAAGAAAACAATTCAGGATTCCAAGCAGTAATACATCCTGTAAAAGCGCTCGCCATAACTGTAAGGGGGCTTGCTAAGTAGAGTTTACCTGGCCCAGATCTTCCTTGGAAATTACGATTAATTGCGGAAACAGTAACCTGTTTGTTATTATCGCTAACACCTGGCCCAGCTCCAATACATGCACCACAGCCTGGATCAATTAACTTCACCCCTGCTCTCTCGAACATTTCAGTCCACCCGTTTCTTTCTGACAAGTCTTTAACAGTTTTAGATCCAAATTGGATATAACATTCAACTCCTTCTGCAATTTTTAATCCGGCATCAAGAGCGGCCTTTGTAACTTTAGCATAGTAAGCAAAATCATCCTCTTTTCCAGCAGTACAAGATCCAGCATATGCAATATTGATATTAATAACCCCTAAGTCTTTGATATATGCTCCATTTGTTGGGTCCGAGGGAACTCCATTGTCAGGATCACCCGGATGAGCAACCATAGGTTGAATTTTATCCAAGTTAATTGTATGAACTCCTCCATCGTATTTTGCTCCTTTGTCCGCGAAAACAAACGAATCAAAAATTTCTTTTCGAGTCGAAGCAGGCCGTCTTTCTAGTAGCCATTCGATAGTTAAATCGTCAGGGTCACAGATGCCTGTTTTCGCACTACATTCTGTTGCCATATTGCACAATGTCGCTCTTTCATCCATAGACAAACTCGAGAGACCCGGGCCACCAAACTCCATACTCCTGTCTAATGTCTCTGAATTTGCAGCATATTTCCACAAAATATGTAATATCACATCTTTAGCAGTACACCCAGAATCCAAATTCCCAATCAAATTGAATCTAATACTTTCTGGAACCTTTACGAATGCAAATTGATTATGAATCAAATTAGCATATTCTGTTGAACCCACTCCGTATGTCAAAGCGTTACTAGCGCCCCCCATGCAAGTATGGCTATCAGTCGCTTGAATAAAATCTCCGACATCAATAAATTCTTCTCTAGCCACTTGGTGACAAATACCCGGAGAGACTCCGTTTACAGCCGAATAATCTCGTACTCCTGTATGTTTCTGAAACACATTCTGCAAATCTCTTAGAGTCTGAATTTTTTCTGTAAATTTCCCAAATCTTGGAACTCCCGTTGCATATAACAGATGGTCTTCGAAAACAGCAAATTTTGGAGGATTTGGTATAGAATAATTTTCTCCATATTCTATTTTCAAAAACTCGTGAACTTGTGCTGTAGTAAATTCGTGAGAATAACCACCATCAACAGCGGCCAAAACCGCATCTCCCGGTTTAAGATAGCCTCTATCTTTGTTTTCTGTAATTAGTTTATTAGAGATTATTTTCTCAACAATAGTCATTGGAACTGGTTTTTTACTTACTTCAGGAAGATTTATCTGCCCTGCTTTCAATTCTTTAGCAAAAGGAAAAATCCCCCCATTCTCCAATATTAATTTAGTTACTGGATCATATTTCTTTGTGAATTCATTTAAGGAAATTTTTTCACCATTTTGCAATTTCTCAAGCATCTTATGATCTCCCATCAATTGCCCTAGGTTGATATTATTTCTTTCGTGTATTGGTGCAAATGATGCAGCAATCACAATTTTTATCCCGGACCATTTTTCACACTGTGGCGCAGTTTCTCTACTGGAGCCGGTTCCTTTTCTATGTCCAGAAACAATGACCTCGAAATTCCCATTTATTAGTGCATGCGTCTCAAAAACACGCCGTCCATCATGCAATAATCCTGCATATGCATTTTCTGCAATTTTTGCCGGCTCATAGTCAAAACAAACCCATGCTGGAGTCATCACATCTGTATTTATATCGTCCAATAAGTCGCCAACAACCAGATCCTCCATTTTCAGATTTAGTCCTTCATACAGTTGTTTTTGTATAAGGCTGAGATCTTTTGTTAAGAACAATACTCTTTTATCGGGGTTTAGAGAAATTTCCGATGGAGGCCATTTTTCTTCACTCATGCACAACGCCTCAAACGGTCTTGCCAAGCTTGGGTAATATATCACCATTCTCAATTTTTAGTTTTATTAAAATTCTCATTTAACTAATTTTTTTATTCCCCGTCAATATGTTAACCTTAAATAACATCGACATTCGGGATATTTTACCTTTCTTAGGAAAGAGGATGTGATGGGATGGCAGATTATCTCGTAGAAGACACTGTAAAATGCGATGAATGTGGAAGCCGTAAACTAAATCGAGACGAGACTCGCGGAGAGGTCGTTTGTGAAGACTGTGGGTTGGTACTTGAAGACAAAGTAATCGATCAAGGCGCCGAATGGCGTGTTTTCAGCCCAGAACAGGGTGATCAGAGAGCGCGTACCGGTGCTCCAATGACCGTTATGTTACATGATAAAGGACTCTCTACTGACATTGATTGGCAAAATAAAGATTATTCTGGTAAATCAATTTCTTCACGCTACAGGTCACAATTTTATCGAATGAGAAAGTGGCAAAAGCGTTCACGAGTCAGTAATGCTACAGAAAGAAATCTTGCAATGGCTTTGGCCGAATTAGATCGAATGGCAAGTCGACTTGACCTACCTAAATCAATCAGAGAATCAGCAGCAGTCAATTACAAGAAAGCAGTTGAAGCTAGACTTATTCGTGGGCGCTCAATTGAGGGTGTAGCAGCAGCATCTCTCTACGCTGCATGCCGCCAATGTCAAAATCCAAGAACATTAGATGAGATCGGTGAAGCAAGTCGTACCGGCAGAAAAGAAATTGGTCGAACATACCGTTTCATGGTCAGAGAATTAAAGATGAAAATCCCTCCAACTAAACCTGAAGATTATATTCCAAGATTCTGCTCGGGTCTTGATTTAGATGCTGAAGTACAGTCCAAAGCATATGAGCTAATCGCTGCGGCGCAAGAAAAGGAATTAACTAGTGGACGTGGTCCAACAGGAATTGCTGCCTCAATAATTTACATTGCTAGCGTACTATGCGGTAAAAGAAGGACTCAGAGAGAAGTTGCAGAGGTAGCCGGAGTTACTGAAGTGACAATCAGAAACAGGTATAAGGAATTAATCCAGAACCTGAATATCGAACTTGAAATTTGAGTCGGTGACAGAATGGCAAGACGAGAGGCACAAACTCTCGTCAGGGAATCTTGTAATACTCTTCTGAGAGAAAGTATTGTCCAATCTTTTGATTTTCTCCCATTACCAAACCCTCCCTTAGAAATGCCCGATTTTCCTGCAAACCCTCCTTCCGAACCATCAAAGATAATTCAACAGGCATTAGGAATTTCATCAGCAGATACAGCAGGTTTTTTTTATCGATTAGAACAAGTAATTGAGAAAGATGAACCAAATTTTGTAAAACGTCATATAGATCCGGAAGCGGAGCGCGAAAAATGGCTATTAAAAAACATAGATGCAATTGCAGAACAAGTTTTGATACTACAAATAAAAGATTGGTTCTATTCAGCATTAGATGAAAATTCTCCTGACACCGATCGTTGGTATATTGCCGTTAGTATTTTCATTGGTCTAATTTTGAAGGGTTCAGAAATAACAGAAGCACAATGTTTTCATTTATTTAATTCAATAATAATTGCAAGACAGCCTGGTAATTGGCCGAGGCAAAAGGCAACGGGGCCACATCATATCGCATGGAATGGTAACGTTACCGCACCCCCTTCTGAGGAGATAGCACATCCAAGCGGCGTTTTAGCGGCCAACTCAATTTTAGATATTATTGAATTGCATGAATTGACTCATTCAACAGTATTACCATATTGGTTAGCAAGACTCTCAGTTGGCGAGCATATTTCTAACGTACTAAATATTCCTATGAGGTTACATAATTTGATAGTGGATGCTAAAGATACAACTTCTGAAATTTTAGTTCTAGCCACAATACAGTTATTCTCTCATCATCCTAGCGAATCTAAAGAAATGTTACTTGAAATATGTAATAGTGAACAAATAGTTTTGAGAAGAAGTTTAGCAACTAATTTACCACGTATAGATTCTGAAGATCGTGGCTTTGCTGAAATATTATTAGATAAATTACTTAATGATACAGATTCTGACACGAGAGTCATTTCAACAACCTATTTAGGAAAGTTAGCACGTTTGGAAAGGCATACTTTTATTCAACTAGCAAAAACCATTCTCCAACATGAAGATCCCAGAATGGTCCAAAGATTGATAGAATCAGGAATTAGGCACTATCTTTCCATAAATTCAGACGATAATGGAGATTTGATTCCAATAGCGTGGATTTCCTGTAATCTAGAATCGAGATCTACACTATCTGGAATGTTAATTGAGCTCGCAAAAATCAATCCCAATTCATTTCAAAAGATATCCAGCCGAATACTAAACTTAAGCCCTGAATCTCACAATGATTTATTCAATAGGATAAATCTCAGAGACTCAACACTCGGGTCTCTGATCAAGAACAACCAGTAGTGGCACCGCAAGCGGTACATTTCAAGCAAGTTCCGCTTCTTTGCATTTGGCTACTTCCACAGTCTGTACAAATATCACCTGTGAATCCATTTTCTCTTGCCAATCTTCTAGTTTTAGATGCGGAATCTTCTACTTTTTCAAAAGCGCCAAGTGTTTGCTGAACTTCTCTTATCTCACCCTTATTTCTAACAACACCGTCTTGTGTTATCTCGGGTCTACTTATTGAATAAGGGTCTAAATCTTCTTCTAAAACATGTGCTAAATCATGCCTCCCGAGATATCTAATCGCTAATTCTCTAAATATATAATCTACGATACTGGAAGACATCTTAACACGGCCACTGCCGCCCATAACCATCCCACTTGGTTCGAATTTTTGGAATGTGAAAGAATTTACAAAAGCGTCAAGAGGAACACCATGTTGCAGTCCCAAAGATACTGCAATAGCAAATTGATTCAACATTGATCTCCACGCCGCTCCTTCTTTAGAAGTTGTTAACATTATTTCCCCAAGTCTGCCATCATCATAGGAACTATGGTTTAGATATACAGTATGGCCCCCCACTCTTGCTTTCATTCTCCCTCCTTCGCAATTATCTGGCAAAGGTCTTCTTGATGCAATATAGTCGTGAACCATTGCTTCTGCAAGAGGCCGAGATTTTGTTTCTGGGAGAGGTAGGGTTTCAACTACTTGTTTGACCATTTTTTGTACGATAATAACTTCCTCTTCCTCTTCTTCTTCTTGTAAGGCACTTGAGTCAACAAGTTGATTCATTAATGGTTGAGATAATTTCGAACAATCTCTGTAAACCGCACACGCTTTAATCATTGTTGAGAAACTCAAATCATAAGCATTTTTTATTTCTTCGACAGTTGAATTTGAGGGCATATTGATAGTTTTAGAAATAGCTCCCGAGATAAACGGTTGTGCAGCAGCCATCATATGTACGTGAGCAGGCCAATCGATGGATCGAACCCCGTATTTTCCACCAGGGGTGGCACAATCGAAAACCGCTAAGTGTTCATCTTTCAGTCCTGGTGCACCTTCAATGGTGCCTCTCCCTAGGACGTATTCATCTGCAATATTAATCTGGTCTGAAGAAAATCCCAAATATTCAAGAACAATATCTTCTTCAAAATCAATCCCTAAAGTTTCACATAATTCTTTACCAAGTATGCTTGGCGAGAAAGCAGATCTAATATTGAATACATCAGGTAGTTTACTTTCAATGTTCCTAATTTGCTCGTTGTTAAATCCAAGTGAATTTAATTTTTCTATTGATAGATGTGGGCACCCATTGAAACTTTTTGTTCCCATTACGAACTCTTCTATATTTTTTGTTTGACTATCTGTGTAACCAAGCCTCCTTAGAGCCATAGTCACTCCTTTATTGATAATTCTGAGAGATCCACCACCTGCTAGAGTTTTGTATTGCACCAGTGAAAACTGAGGTTCAACTCCAGTCGTGTCACAACCCATCACAAGTCCAATAGTTCCCGTTGGGGCAATTACAGTAGTTTGTGCATTTCTATAGCCATGTTCTTCACCCTCTCTTAATGCGCGATCCCAAGCACCTCTTGCTGCCATAAGCAAATCTTGCGGGCATTTTTTTGAATCTATTCCCCGTGGCTTTATGGTCAAACCTTCATATTCTGATTCAGGAGCATCATAAGCAGCTCTGCGATGGTTCCTCATCACTCTTAGCATGTGTTCAGCGTTCCTTTCATAATCAGGATAAGGCCCTAGAATCGAAGCAATTTCAGCACTTGTTGCATATGATTCTCCACACATAATAGCTGTTAGAGCCCCACAAATTGCATATGCTCTTTCATCATCATATGGTATGCCCATATGCATCAATAGCGATCCAATATTGCAGTACCCTAGGCCTAATGTACGATAGTCATAAGATTTTTGTGCAATCTCTGCAGATGGGAATTGAGCCATTAAAACACTAATTTCTAGAGTAGCGGTCCAAAGTCTGACACTATGTTTAAAATCTTCGATTTGGAATGTTTGATTATCTAAATCATAATAATGAAGTAGATTTATACTAGCTAGATTACAAGCAGTATCGTCAAGAAACATATATTCAGAGCAAGGGTTTGAACCATTGATTCTCCCACCTTCTGGACAAGTATGCCACTCATTGATGGTGGTGTCAAATTGTACGCCAGGATCTGCACAAGCCCAGGCTGTATATGCGATTTTATCCCACAATTCCCCTGCATCTAATACCTTACAAGCCCCTGGTTCACGGTTTTCTTCCGCCGCTTTATCTTTCTCTGTCCTCCAAACTAAATTCCATTTTTCGCTATTCTTTACAGCATCCATAAAAGAATTAGGCACTCTCACAGAATTATTGCTATTTTGACCAGAAACTGACATATATGCTTCTCCTTGCCAATTCGTATCGAAACATTCGAAATCAACGCCTTTCCAACCCTGTTTCGCCAAATCTAGTATTCGTTGGATATGTGGCTGAGGGACGCTGTCTCGAATAGCCCTTACAATCGCCTTTCTTAGAGCCAAATTTTGCGATTGATCCAATCTAGTTTCATCATTTTCATATTCCCAAATAGAGCCCATTAACGAATTAGCATGCTTCTGCAATATATTCGATCCAATAACCAATGCTGAAACTTTTTCTTCTTCACTGGACTTCCAGTCAATAAATTCTTCAATATCAGGATGATCCAAATCTAAAGACACCATCTTGGCTGCTCGACGAGTAGTCCCTCCTGACTTTATTGCACCAGCAGCCCGGTCTCCTATTTTTAGGAACGAAAGTAACCCCGAAGAACTCCCTCCTCCTGAAAGAGGCTCACCTGCTCCTCGGATGTTTGAGAAATTTGAACCAGTGCCTGAACCAAACTTGAAAAGAAGAGCTTCTCGATTCCACAATCCCATTATGGAACTAGTTCCCCCTACTAATGAATCGCTAACCGATTGAATAAAACAAGCATGAGGTTGAGGGTGCTCATATGCATTTTCAGATAGGCACAACTCTCCAGTTAACGGGTCGACATAATGATGCCCTTGCGCGGGCCCTTCGATTCCATACGCCCAATTTAGTCCCGTGTTAAACCACTGAGGACTGTTTGGTGCTGAACGCTGACTAGCAATTAAGTAACACATTTCATCAAAGTAAGCACGCGCATCTACTTCGCTAGCAAAATATCCATATTTATATCCCCAATATGTCCAAGTTCCGGCCAATCTTCTAAATAGGTTTTTTCCATGTGTTTCGACAGTAAATCTATCCTGTGCATCTAATGTTTGCAGTTTCTCATGATCCGGCTCACTACGCTGTAGCCAAACGGGAACTCCTTCTTCTGCCACCTTGCGCAGAAAGGCTGGCACCCCCGCTTTTCTCAGATACTTTTGAGCGGCGATTTTTCCAGGCACGCCTTCAAAGCCGGCCGGAAACTCAACCCCTTTTATTGAATCAGCCATCGTACCATCAGCGTTTCTTATTTCTACATCCATGGATATCCAAGAAAATAAATCAAAAGGGTCTTCTCCAGCAGTAGTAAATCTTCTTTCAACAATCATTCCATTTTCATTAATTTCATGGTTTTCTGTTGTTTTGGAGTCGTCTTTTACTTTGCTTTGCATAACTTCACACACCTCCTTCATTTTGTCTCGATAATGGGTTACCCGGCTCAAGGGAATTCTCCTTCTGAATAGAGGGTGTTTAATGCTTGAGGCAAAGCCCTCTTTCATTTCCCCTGTTTTCTTATTTAATAAGAGTAAACAGCAAGCGCAGAAACCATATAAATTTCCTTCATTACGGTCTTAAATCCAAAGTCCAATTCAGTGTCGCCCCGGATCTTGTTATCATTACCCCTACTGAACAATATTTCTCATGACTTTGTGTAATCAACCTCCGGACAAGTACCTCGGGCACGTCTCCTTCAACGACATATTTCATTCTAATCGCCGTGAAAACTTTCGGCCGTTCTAAAGATCTATCCGATTCTAATTCAATCCACATTCCTCTCACGTTTTCCATTCTATGTTTCAATCCATCAATAATATCAATTAGTGAGCACGCGCCATGCGCTTGAAGAACAATTTGCATAGGATTCGCAGCTGTATTGCTATGAAACGGAGTAATTTTTCCATTATCCGTTTCACCTTCTATTTCTTCGCCAGTTGTCCATCGAACAATTCCCTTCATCTTGACATCCTCCTGTTAGGGCAGGAGGGTTGGCTTCATGAATGGGTGGTAAGTGCCACCTCTGAGAGCAATGACCATTGGCACCGTAATTTCGATTAAAAATGGCAAATTAATAGTTCCTAATGAACCATTAGTGCATTATATTGAAGGAGATGGAATCGGAGTCGATATTACTCCTGTAATGATAAAAGTAGTCAATTCAGCAGTTGAAAAAGCTTATTCCCAATCAAAAAAAATACATTGGAACGAAGTTTTTGCAGGTCAGAAAGCATTTGATATGACTGGTGAATGGTTGCCTAGTGAAACACTAGATGCAATGAGAACAGGATTAGTTTCAATCAAAGGCCCGTTAACCACTCCCGTTGGTGGCGGAATTAGAAGCCTCAATGTCGCATTACGCCAACAGCTAGATCTTTTTGCTTGCGTACGTCCTGTTAGGTGGTATGAAGGCACACCAAGTCCAGTTAGGCGCCCAGAAGATGTCGATATGATAATTTTCCGTGAAAATAGTGAAGACGTTTATGCCGGCATAGAATGGGAATCAGGAAGTTCAGAAGTTCAGAAAGTAATAGATTTCCTTCAGAATGAAATGGGAGTAACAAAAATCAGATTTCCGAACACTAGCGGCATTGGAATCAAACCAATTAGTAGTGAAGGAACCTCTAGAATAGTAAGGGCGGCAATCAATTATGCAATTGCTGAGGATAAACCAAGTGTAACTATAGTACATAAGGGAAATATCATGAAATTCACTGAAGGAGGATTTAGAGATTGGGGCTACCAATTAGCGAAAGATGAATTTGGCGCCACAGAATTAGATGGCGGACCATGGTGTACTATGATTAATCCCAAAACAGGAAATCAAATTATAATCAAGGATGTGATTGCTGACGCTATGTTACAGCAGATACTCACAAGGCCAAGAGAATATGGTGTATTGACAACCATGAATCTCAATGGCGATTATATTTCAGATGCACTTGCTGCACAGGTAGGAGGAATAGGGATAGCTCCTGGTGCTAATATTAATTATGATACAGGAATTTCAATATTTGAGGCAACACATGGCACCGCTCCAAAATATGCAGGTCAAGACAAAGTAAATCCCGGTTCTTTAATTCTCTCAGCTGAAATGATGCTTCGTCATATGGGGTGGGATGAAGCTGCGGATTTAATCGTCAAAGGGATGGAAGGTGCTATATCAGCTAGAACTGTAACTTATGACTTCGAACGATTAATGGATGATGCTACACTACTTTCGTGTTCTGCTTTTGGTCAAGCCCTAATTTCTCATATGTAAATGAGTCAACTATCGTATGCTCAAATTCAATTGTTGGGCATCAGATACTACTCCGAAACCATATTTTTCTTCTAGCGCACGAGACACCAATCTAAAATCTGAATCTCTAGTTGCTACAAAAATACTTCCTATTTCTTGTAATGGTGATGAGGCAAGTAAAGCTGCATCACACATTATGTCCATGTCTCCTCGTTCAGGATATATGTCCTTTCCATTTATTTCAGTACGCGGAGGGATCTCTTCAGATCGCCTACGTTTTTGCTCATCGACTAATTCAAAAATCTTCTCGTGTTTTACTAAAAACTCTTCTAAATCAATTTCATTTCGTTTTTTGGTATATTTCTCTTGAGGCCAGGTGGAAAATGATTTACGGATCATAGCCACCCTTTCTTTGAGAAACTTAGGCGTAATTTTCTTTTTCCATTCTTTCTTATCGATGTAAACATCATTGAATAAACTTAGAACAGTCTTAGGATTTTTAGTTCGATTAGAGAATTCTCCTAAAGCAGCAGGAGGTATCGAAAGGAAAGTTTCTTTGCCCCCCTGTCTCCTAAGCATCATATGAAAAGATCGCTCAACAGACCAATCAAAAGAACCGAACTTGTCATTTGATATCTCTTGTAAGAGATCGTCTTTTAGGGCATGAATTAGTATATTTGTATCAACTAAGATCAACGGCTTCAAACCTAGATCATGCAAAGTTCTCCTATCTTTTACTGGAATATTCGCACTTTGACTGCCAAACAACGCTCTCTTAGTATCTCTCAAACGCTCTAAATCTCTACCTTTGAAATATCCCGTTTTAATGGCTTCTTCGAATCTTCTAATTCCCCGAAGTGGATTTTCATCTGCTATCTGCCCCCCAACCAAAGTTAACGAGTAAATGTCTTTCATCTTGTGTAATTCTCTGTCGAAACTTCTCTCCAAATCCGATTGCCTATCGTGCCCAGATTTTTCTAAACTCAATAAAGCCGCTTTGACTCTACCTTTGAAATGTTTATCAGGTAGTTTGTGTTCATCTGGATATTTTTGAATTAATTGTAAAGATTCTTTTTTTCTTCTTTTGAAATCGGAGTCATATTCCTCCCCCTCTTTCTTTTCTTCTTCACTAACAAAATGTATCAGTCTCTTAGTTGCTGACGTCGTGTTGCCCGCCGCATTATCTGCGCATGTTTTCAAATATAGTTGAAATCTTTGAGTTAGCAATGTTTCCAATTCTGGTTTTTGGTCCAATAATTCAATCGCTTCTTTCCAGGAGCCAGCATGTGCATATTCGATCATCGCTTTCCTAAGAATGAGAGAAGATTCTTCATAGTCATCGTCGATTTTTAGAGCACCTTCTTTGTACGCTCTGGCTGCATTCAACCTATTCCCCTTTTCTCTTTCCAAAGCGGCCTTCATAATTTGATATTCCGCAGAATCTTTATCATTTACTCTGTACCATTTTTCTAAAGATTCAATTCCTATACTATGTTCTTTAACCAAATTTGTAAGTTCTATAATTGTTCGAATAGTGTTATCTTCTCTTGAAGCTAATCTTTCCAATGTTACTAATGCAGAATCACGTTTATCTTCATTCCCCGATTGCAATTGCATTGCAGCAGAATTTAGATATAGAGAATTAATTAAAGAAGCAAATAATTGTTTTTCCAAAGCAGACATTTCTGTATTAATCACCGAATCATTTAGTGACTCAATTACTGAACTTTTTACAACCCCATCTCCCTCTGAAGACAACGCTTTTCTAACTTTATTTAATTTGACAATTGACTTTGAATCTAATACTTTATGTATAGATTCCATATCTGAAGATACTCCTCCTAGTAATGAAATCAATGCTATGGATACATCAGAAAGAACATCATCTTTTTCAGATTCTTCTAGAGCCATTAAAGCCTTTTTTCGCAGACCAAACATTTGCTCAACTTTGCCTATCCCGCTTTCTGCAGGCATTAAATGCCAAACCATTAGTGCCCTGAAAGGATATACTAGGGCCAGCGAATCATCTAATGCCATATTTTCTGCCAAACCTTCAATATCGGCCGTACGAGTGAGTACCGACAGTATTTCATCCGTGTATCTTATAGAATCTAATTTTGAAAGTATTTTAGCGGATTCTAATTGAATGGAAATAGGTGCCTCTTCACATCTCATAGCGAATACAACAGTTTCTTCTTCTGAATTATTAATGGCTTCAATAATAGTATTTTCCAATTTTTCAGAATATACTTTTGAGATTGCTGTAATGGCAAAAACCACCTCTTCTGAATTAGTCAAGGGTAAATCTACCATTGCAGCAGTAGCCTCATCATATTCTCCTCCTTCAAACAGAGCTTTACTAATTTTCCAAACTAAAGAAGCCGGAATTCTTTCTCCATTTTGCTCCAAGATATCTTTTCCTTGCTTTAATAATTCTAGACTTAATTGTTGATCAATTTCTTCAATTCTTTTCCAACTCTCAACTCTTATCGTCAGAGAAAGTTCATCGTTACCTTCTTGAGTTAAATATTCCATTAAAATACTTTTTTTATTTTTACGAAGAAGGCATAATATTCTTTGCTTTCCAATAACTTCAGCCATTTCTTCATTGTCTTCTATACTGTTCAAAACATTTTCAGCATCGTTGGAATTTGCACTAAGTAGTAATATCGACTCTAATAATGCGCCTTCATTTTCAAGCCCCCTAAGTTTTCCCTTCATAATTTGTGGCCAAGATGCAGGTCTTGGTTTGCCGGCTAGATCTTTCTTAATTTTCTCTAGAGAAAGTGCTTGAGTAGATGTTAATTTGAAAGGCACATCTATTTCTAGCCATTTTTGCATACTAGAATTGTCTCTTGGATCAATGTTAGCCGCCTTAATCCAATCTCCCGAATCTACAGGGACATCCTCTTCTTCGTTAATATCAAATCTTTCTAATTCAGCAAATATAGGTGCTTCTCTAGCCAATCTGCTCCAAACGGGGTGAATTCCTTGACTGCATTCAATTCTTAGTATATTCATTTGTTCTTCAAAGGAAGGTTCCCACGAATTCATTTTATGCTTTTGAGCAATTAAAACCGCTAATTTAAACGCGGCTGGATTTTTTGATTCAATTACTTGTTGCGGGGATAGCAAATAATCTTCAAAACCCTGTTTTACTTGTCTTCCACCCCTTCGGCCAATTCTATTTCGTCGACCTCGAATTATATTTCTGTTGCCAGAATCCTTCTGCAAGTTGTTCTTATCAATTACTTCGGCTGCAGTTTTTTCTGCCGCCAGAAATGCCAGAGCTTTCCAATTTTTATTCAACAATTCCCAGGGTCCACTAGACTTCTGCATTGCTCGTTTTCTTCGACCCTCATCCTCTCCTGCGGGTTGCAGGGATTCAATACAATCTAGAAGGTATTGCTCCAATGAAGACACTCCGTAAATCGACCCAAAGCCCCTCCTACATGAATACACCGCCGTGCTTTGCAAGACAGGAAAAGCGAGAACTCAAGATATAACGTGATTCAGCCACCCTCATGGAGGTTGCGGCCACGGCAATTATTCTCCTCCATCCTTTATCCGCTTTAACAGTTATTTGGCTATTTGTTAAGCAAAGAAACTGGCGTCAAATAAGTACTCAACTGAAAGGTTCAGAGCGAAAAAAAGCAGTTGTAAACCACGAAAAACAAGGAAACAAACTATTTTTTTACGTAATCGGAGTGATATCTTTAGCATTCATCTCAAAAATAGCATATTTTCAAATAATTAATGGCCAGGTATTTTTTTCTGATTTAGTGCCTAACCATTTTCATGGTTGGGCTGGAATTTTGGGACTCTTTCTAATGGTATATTTGAGAAAACTTGGCATGAAAGCCAGCCATAATCGTACTGCTGGAATATCTTTTTCTAAAATTAGTAACTTACACGGAAGAATAAGTGACATCATGATTTATCTAATTATGATACACGCCTTTCTTGGATTTCTATATTTGTTCACTTATCTTTGAGACCACATATTCAACCACTCTTTGATGTTTTTTTCAATATCTTGTTCAACAACGGCCCGATTCTCCACAATTCCACGGTTAATCGGCTTAATCCTACAACCACAAGCATTGGCATGCCCCCCTCCATCATTGTCAAACTTTGTTGCTAACTTGGTCAAGTCAAAAACTCCTCCCGATTTATGAATAAATGAGTTAGTATAAAATGAAGCAGATACTGGATAACTTCCTTCCTCATTGAACCCATCTCCAGTGTCTCCATGAATTACTAAACAAGCATCACAATCATTTCCTGCAATAGCGGTGACATGATATCCATTTGACCGGATTTTCAGATTCTCTAATCTAGCAATTGCCAACCTATCGATAATTTGAATGTTCTTAGAAATAATATTACTAAGAAATATTTGCTTATTGACTCTTTCTTCTAGTTTTTTACTTATTTTAGGGGCCAATAAAATTTCTTCGACCGAAATTCCTTGTTGTATCTTTTCAAGAATAATCTTTGTAATTTCTTCTTCATCACCAATTATTCTACCAAGCCACAAAACAGGATTATTTCCCTTAAACTCTTCAATTGAAATCGCCCCTCCATCTAACTTATCAACCCAAATCATCATTTCGGTCAAGTCGGTTAAATCAATTTTATCTTTTAGAATATTATATGCTATTCTCGCTGCACTCGGTGTCGGTTCCCATAATACAACCATATCAGAATCTTCTTCATCTAATGGTTCGTTTGATTGATGATGATCAATACTTAATCCACAACTAGGATGTCTTGGTAAATCACATATAGCGGTTTTTCGGTCTATTAAATGATCCATCATACCTGCACGTAGATTTCCAGGGTGACCGAATGTAATTTTTGCATTAGGCCACCATCGCCTTAAAATTGCACCAGTTACCACGCCATCTAGATCACTATCAGTAATGATATTGTCAATATCGAGGGCCAACGCTTCATCGGACATATTTTCCAACTCTAAGCACCTATTCAATTGTGTTTGTGTATTCCTTCTCTGCCACAATTGAATATTGAGGACCTCCTCCGCTAATCATGGAAACATCATGCGGATTCATTTTAATCAACTATGATAGTGTTCTTTTATTGCAATATCCACAGGGGCATTGGAGTTTTCCCAAGGGGCACATTGAAGAATTAGACTCAGATCATTTTTCTACTGCACAAAGAGAACTGTTGGAGGAAACAGGAATCTCTCAAGTCTCTTTGATTGATGGATGGACATCAAGAACAGAATACACTTTCTCATTGAAAGGAGTCCCTACTTCCAAACAAGTTTTCTGGTATTTAGCAGAAACTGATGAGTTGAATGTAACACTATCTCATGAACATACTAACTACATGTGGCTTAGTTTTGATGAAGCTATTCAACAAGTCACTTTTGAGCAAGAAGTTGAATTACTTAATTCGGCTACAGAATATCTTGAATCAATTCAATATGGCGGAATATAGTTCTTAATTAGAATAACTCTAGTATGGTTTGGCTATGTGGTGCTATGATGAAGCCCGCAATAACGAACATTATTGTTGCTATAGCTAAATCAATAATTTTCCAAGAGTGAGGATTATTCAAAATAGGTGACATCAGTTTTGCACCGTACCCCAATGAGAAAAAGAAAACAAATGAGGCAGTAGCAGCACCTACCCCGAAAGCCAATCTTTCGTTTCCTATGTATCTACTAGAAGCACCACCTATCAGCAGCAATGTATCAACATATACATGAGGATTTAGATATGTAAATGCCAATGCAGTAAGTACTGTTTTTCCCATATTTTTTTCTTCTTTTGAGCCTATTTCCATGCCTTCTGGATTTAATGATGATTTTATTCTGAGACATCCGTAGCATACCAAAAATAATGCTGCAACAATTGAAATCCATATCTCCACACCATCAATTTCGGAAAGAAATAATCCTACACCCAAAACACCTCCCGCAATTAATAGAGCATCGGAAATAGAACATACTAGACATGAAATAAAAACATGACTTTTCATTAGGCCTTGTCTAAGAATAAAAACATTCTGAGGCCCCAATGCAAAAATCAGAGAGATACTAATGGCGAAACCTTCGAATCCAGCCGATTCGATACCCACTTAAACCACTTCTATCTTTTACCAAGAGGTGTCCATAGTACTTCCTCTTCATCATTTTTCATAGAAAACCATCTCCCTAATACGAACAACCAGTCCGACAGTCGATTCAAATAACAAACTATTTCAATTCTTATTGCCAGTTCTCCATCTATTGATATTATCTCACAAGCTTTTCTTTCGGTGCGTCTAGTAATTGTCCTCGCGACATGCATTGTTGCAACAGGAGGAGATCCAGTAGGCATTATGAATGAGGTTAATGGCGATAAATCTTCTAACCATTCATCCATTTCATCGACTAAACGGTCACATTGCTCCATCCCAATTAGAACCATTTGAGGGGGGAGCATTCCCGGCGAGCAAGAGCATTCGCCTCCAATATCAAATAATTCTTGTTGAATTAAGCCCAATTTCGCATCAACAACGTCAGAAAAATCAGATTCACGATATCTTTTCAGTTCCATGCGCACAATACCAATTTGTGAATTTAATTCATCAATAGTGCCATATAAACCAACTCTTAGATTTTCCTTCCCCACTCTTTTTCCATCAAGAAGAGACGTTTTACCCTTATCTCCTCCGCCGGTATGAACCTTGGTAATACGAACCATGCTATATCCTCGGATAGGGTTAGGTAATATGAAGAATCGTCTTTTACATTAATTCAAATCTAGGTATTGTTTTATGGTTTCAATCCACGATTCATCTACGGATTCCCAACCTCCGATTTTTTCTAATTGTATAATGTGCTCCATTCTTGCTTTCTCATTATTTTCCTTTTCATAAATAAGTGCTAATGCAGCATGGCTCATGGCATTAATCCATTGTTCATCCATATCCCAAGATCTTTCAAAATGAGCAATTGCTCCATTATTGCCATGAATCAAACCTCTCTTAATTTGCCTCAATCCGGATTTTGACCACGAAATTCCCTGAACTCCAACAATCAATCCCCTGAAAATTAGATATATTTCAAGAATTACTAGTATTGATACCAACATAAATGAACCTATTTGCTCAATTTGTTCGGCATCACCCCATCTATCTGAAAGTAGAGTTATTGACCCTATGCAAAATAGAATTCCTCCGAACGGAGCCACGACAACATCATCATTAGTAACTGACATTTTTATTACTCCATAAATTACAGCAGCACCCCCTATAATCGATGCGATATAGGCTGGAAGTAATTCATTTCCCTCTCCTCTTGGAGCATTTGTGGCTAGCCATAAAATTATGCAAACAAACAACAAAACCGCAGCAAACCTTCCACTTACTTCAGGGAACGGTTGTTTCCTGCTGTACCAAAAAACAGTAGCTGAAATAATTGAAAATAAAAATATCCAATCCCACATGATAATCACTCTCTTGATTCAACGCCCCAACCCGGTAACCAAAAATCTTCGTTATCTAGCCATTTCAACCATTCTTCAGAATCGGCCCTCAAGAGCCTAAACGCCCTTCTGTCTAACCCGGACAAAAGCTGTTCTGCAACCTCTCCTTTTTGGTAGGCATCTGTCCACTCAACTTGCATTTGTCTGATTAATCGTTGTCCTTCTGCACTGTTATCGAAATTCTTCTCAGAAATTTCTCTTAGATCCTGTAGCCATAGGCGGGTTCCTTTGATGTGAGGTTCTTCTTGAAGGACTTTTTCTTTCTTTTTGAACGGCCACCAACTCATCTGAATCAGTCTTGCGTTATGGTCATCTTTCTTGATGCTTTGCGAATCAATGAAAGAGCGCCTAGTATTCGGGTAATCATGGGTCGTGTTTTTGTTCATTTGCACGGCAGGGCAAAAGATGCTTCATTTCGAACAGCAATATCTGATTATGCAAACCGATTAAACTCCGATGGAGTTCAAATAATTGAGCATAGAAATCAAACAAATCCGGAACAATATCTTGATAATATAATTAAGAAAGCTGGGGACGACATAGTAATTCTTTTACAAGAAAAAGGCGAAAATATTGATAGTATAGGATATTCTGAAAAAATGAAAAAATGGAGAATATCTTCGAATTCAATACATTTGGTAGTGGGCCCACCTGGGGGCTTTGGTGAACATGGTAGTAATCTAAACTCCCTATCTTTGGGAAAAATAACTCTTCCTCATGAATTAGCAGCAGTCGTTTTATTAGAACAATTATACCGGGCTTGTACAATACTCAAAGGCCTTCCTTATCATCGTGCCTGATTAAGTATTTTCAATAATCTCATTTCTATCATTTCTATTAAAATCAGTAGCAGTTGCTCTATGAATTTTTGAATTCAACCTCGTCCTTAAGAGTGCCCCGAAATCGCACAAATTTTATTTTTCATTTTAATGTAAGGTTTGGTTGAACTATGATACTAAAACATCACGTTGATACATCCGTTATCATATTGGGGTGTGCGTTGATAAATGATTTAGATTTAGGAAAGATACTTCGGTGGTCACTATGATAGGTAAATTACAAGAAAACATAAGCATAGAAGGATCCAGAAAAAGTATTATTGCTGGATTAATGGTATTCATTATGTTATTCAGTACTCAGATGTATTCGTTCCAAGATTTTGAACAGTATGACGAGAAAGAATCAGAATGGGGTCCAGTTGCTCAGAGGACTGCATTTCAACAAATAGATACAGCCAACGGACCAATGGGTGAGAGCAATGAAATACAACCTGCTGCAGAAAATCCTTTTTCCCATCCAGCATTTACTGACCCGATGTATCATGATCCATTAGCGATTTATGGCAAAGTTTCAGATGCAACCGCTTTGGCAATAGATTCTAGTTACGGATTTTTATTAGAAGAAACCGATACTGAAGATCACGATAATGACGGAATTTCAGACTTGAATGATTTGGATGATGACAACGACGGAATCAATGATCTAATTGAGAGATTCGATGGTTGTTATGGCACAGATCCTTTTGATCATGATAATGATGGTTTACAAGATGAATTCGATTGGGACGATGACAATGACGGTTTATTAGAAGGCCCTATTGATTGGTCCCAAGGGGCAGACCCTCAGAATAACACAGAGGACAGATACATCTTCCCAACAACCATTCATCCTTGGACGCAAACCCAAGTTGGTACTGGCTATAGGATAGATCAGAATTTGTTAGATCATGATAATGATGGCGTCACAGACGATGACATAGATGGTACTGGCAAAGGATCTTATGATGAGGATGATGACAATGATGGCCGGATAGACCAATTTACTTGGCCTTGTGATTTCGATAGTGATGGTAAACAAGATTATTTTGATTTGGATGATGATAACGATATGGTGCCTGACCTATGGGATGCACATCCATGGAATGCGGAAATAACAACGAATATTACTGCCAACAATCTTTGGTCTGATTGGGTAGAATGGGCCGCAGGTCCAACATCTCATAGTATTCTTCTAGAAGCATCGGGCTTGAACCCGACAAACATAACTATCACCGCTGGAGATATGATAATTTGGACAAACACAGATATTTTAGATCATTCAGTATCTAGTTCACAAGCTGGATTCTTTAGTCCAATAATAGCTCCCGGTGGAACTTATAGCTTTACTTTCAATAATACAGGAATTTTCTCTTACTCTGACATAAGTCTAGGGCAAGGGCAAATCAATGTTACTGCATCTACCAACCAAGCTACCCATTTCTACTCTAGTTATGTTGGAGGAGTAGATTATGTTGATAGAGAAATGGCATGGCACCCCAGAGTCCAATCCTTTAATTCCATACAAGACGGAGATTTAGATGGCGACGGTATACCTAATTTCCTAGATCCGGATAATGATAATGATGGTACTCCTGATTCCTCTGATACTGATGATGATAACGATGGATTAGCAGATATGTATGACGTTGATGATGATAATGATGGTATACCAGATACTTGTATTCAAACTGATACAAACAATGATGGTGTAGGTGATTATCCTATACAAAATCAAAATTTCTTTACTCCTGGCACAATCCTAACTCCCGGAATAGATTGTGAAATAGACTATGACAGAGATCTTGATGATGATCGCTACAGAGTCATAGATCAAGATTATGATTTGGTTTGGGATTGGTTAGATACGGATTTGGGAGGAGTTGCTATACCTGACAATACTATTGGAGGTACATTAACGGATCCTAGTGATTTGCCTTGGGATTTAGATAATGATGGAATCATAAACGAGGAGGACGTGTTCCCAACGGTCCCTCAAAGCACAGTAGACACATGGGACTGTCCAAGTTTAGCCAATCCTAACCCTTCGAACTCTGATGACAATTGTTTCTTAATGCGTAAATCTTACACCGGTTTCAATGATTGGGATGGTGACGGGATGAACAATTGGGAAGATATTGATGATGATAATGATGGCATATATGATTGGCTAGATATAGATGATAATTGTGATCTTGATGATGACAATGATTTACATTTACTTAATGGTTCTAAGTACCGAGACGATGGTCCTAATGATATCGATACAGATGTAGACGGAGACGGCCTACCCAACGATCAAGATTGGGACGATGATAATGATGGTATTTCTGATTATTATGATCCTGATGACGGCAACTGTGGGATACAAGATCTTGACGCAACAGATCCTTTCGACAATAGTTACCCAACTAACGATGGAGACTTTTTAGATGGTTCAGAAGATGATCAATTGTACGCATTTCCAATTGTATATGATATGTATTGGAACCAATCTTGGATGTTCAATCCATTTACTGCGGAAAACGGATTTATCTTAGATTACAATGGATTTGACCCAGCAGCACCTTCTTCCAGCGGACAGATTCCTGAATTATATTGGTATGTTATTCAAAAATGGAGTCCGTATAACGGCGGTAATTTCTTCGATATTGATATTGATGGTGATTCTTTAATCAATGGCATAGATGTCGATCAAGATGCGGATGGATTGCCTGATTGGTGGGACCAAGATGAAGGAAATGATGGAGTACTAGATGTTAACGATATTAAGATGGGAGGGAGTTTCGACAATAACACCTGCGGGGCAACTCTATTCTGGATCTATGTTCCACAAGCACCACAGGCAATAGATCATGAATGTGGTATATTTTATGCTTGGTATTTTGGGGCGCCTCTAATTACTCCAACTCGAGCAAATCAAGTTGAATATACGTACCCTTACAGCACTAGGCCGTCTGATGATTACAGCGATGGGCCATACAATGGCAGTAATTCTCAAGGTGCTTGGACATGCAATAAGAATTGCTTCCATTTCACCTTTGACCCTCAGAGCGGAGTTAGTCCAACAGCAGCAGTATCTTATAATCAAATGAAAGATAATCGTGATTTATGGATTGCATACATTGGTCTTAATTACGGCTTTTTCCAATGGAATGCCGATTCTAATGCAAATTTCTTCCCTGACGAGAGGGCGGATTTACTGAATAACGATGTCGACCCTGATGATGATTGTGGCGCACCTGTTTCAGGAAATATGGAACCACAGTGCTTATTTAATGATACAGCAGATTTAGATGATGATTTCGATGGAGTATATGATCACTGGGATGTTGATGATGATTCGGATGGCATTTGGGATTATTTTGAAGTAGATAGTAATGATGATTGGGACGATGACTCTGGAACATTACCTCCGGGTAATTTTTACATAGGTTCAAATTGTGATGATAATGATGATGATGGTACTGATACAGATCCTGACGAGGACGGGTGGTATCAAGCGGTACATGATAAAGGAGTCCTTGGACAAGGCCTTCTAAACCCTCAGTATTATGATGTTGACAATGATAATGATGGAGTTCCCGACGGAGAAGATCCAGATGATGATAACAACGGAGTATTGGATTCCGATCAAGAGCTTCTATGTTTCGTTGGCGAAGAACAGATGACATGGGACCATGATAATGATGGAATTGTCAATTGGAAAGATAGTGATTGGGATGGAGATGGTAGGCACAATCAAGATGAGCTTAATACTGCAACACCATTCATTTCAGCATGGGATCACGATAATGACGGCCTTAGAGATGATATTGATTTAGATGATGATTCTGATGGAATGCATGACATAGATGAAATTATGCTCTGGCCATCTCGATACAATAACGAATCCACGAATCCTTGGGATCATGATGATTTTGGTGGAGGAGTAGGCATTGCAAATCCTACAGATCCTAGTACCGGCCCCGATGCAATCGATGAAGATGATGATTCTGACAATAGAACAGATTCAGATTGGGACCAATTGGAAGAAGAAGATGGGAACTCTTCAGATTGGGATCATGATAACGATGGAATCTTAGATGAAGATGATAAAATACCCACTAGAATTACTTTAACTTCTCCAGATGTTCTTTGGTTAGACAATCTATATGCTGCAAAGTTCAATGGTACCGTAAATTGGTTAGACCTAGATCAAGGAGTATTCACTCCTGCTGAAAATTTACCAGTACAGGTTCATATCGCTTGGATTAGTAATGGTACATCTGCTGTTGAAACAGTTAATGTACTAACTGATAGTGATGGTAAATTTATCGTTGGACAATTCTTATTTCCAGAAGACTTGCCAGTAGGCTCTAACACAACATATCATGTATATGCTGAAGTTACAGAGATGTTCATTCATGATGGGTCATCAACAGAACCAGTACCCACTGAAGTACGTGCAAATACTACTATTGATTATGTTGCATGGACATATTTCCGTAGCGACGAGCAACCTCTCTTTGTAGATTATAAAGTACATTATGCTGCTGATTGGGATAGAGGAATATTCGATAATAAATTATCACATGCTCCAGTTTCATTTACAGTCCACGGAGGGCCGTTTGGAAATATCACTCACCCTACCGTATTTGACGGATATGGATATGGATATAGGGCAGATTCTCGTGGCTGGATATCGCTTTCTTTTGTTCAAACAAGCGGAATCCAGGGTGTTTGGAAACAAGTACAATGGAATTCCACAATCGATAACGGCCTAGGTATGATACCAGGGGCATACGAAGAAATTGTGTGGGATAATACTTCGAAAACACATAGTGTTGTAGGGCTTTATGAATATTCGAACACAAGTTTGCCAATTGGTGATTACATGTTCATTGGTAAATCACGCCCAGATTTGGGTTCAGAAATGCCATGGCCATACCTTGAAGGAGACTCAACCGAATCTTTCGCTATACGATCTATGCACAGAATGTATGTTGAAGCAGATATAATTACTCCTTCAATTCGTCCAGTATATTTCTATGATTCCACTCAATTTACAGGTTCCTCCTTTGGTGCATGGAGGGCTTTGTTCCATGCTCCATCATTAGCAAATGCTGGCCTAGAATATAGTGACGTAAGTCTTGGTAAACAATATCCAATGCTTTGGGATGGCACACCACAAGGACTTACAGGAGAGGCTGCAAACCTCCGTTCATTCATATCTTCTAATGGTACTCATTGGTTCATCGCTATGCAGAATGGTGGTGACTTTAATGTCCCACCTTGTGGGCCAATCAATCCATTAGATCCGTCTAGTGATGTTCGCTGTGAGATAGTTCCCGAGATGTTTACTGGTGAGGAATTTAGGGTACTCGGTACTGTTTGGAATCGAACGATGACAGCATGGCCTCATGATGCAATGGCATTACAGGTAGATATTGATCATAATGGCGTGTTTGCAGGAGCTCAAGAAACAGGATTTGCCCGAGTTCCAGACATGGTCAATGGTGAAGCATTATTCGATTATAATTGGACATGGTATTCTCAATACCCTGCAGGGGTATTTGGTATCCGTGCCGATTTCACTAATTCGAACTATTACTTTACTGGTAATCAGTCAGCAGTACTTGCACCAACCGGCGCTTATGTAAACGTCTCAGTCATAGGTACAACTGATTTCCAGTTAAACAACATTCCTAGATTATATCGTGGCCAAAATACTACTATTGAAGCCCGAGTAATCGACAATGCATACCAACCAGTAAGAGATGCTCCAGTTAATTACACGTGGTCAGCGGATGGGACAAGTTCAGTCGCAGTAACCGACCTGAATGGAGTTTTCCAGATTAATCTAACCATAGATGAGCTGCATGAGTTAGGGAACTTCTCATTGAGTTTTTCCTATCCTGGAGACACCTATCGGCAAGGTAGTTCATCCGGAGTCGACCTTTGGGTTGTATCTAGAACTTTCATTGATCTTCAAAGTACTACTGAGAACCGTTTATCCAGTGGCGACTATTGGGAATTTACTGCTCAAATAACTGATGATAATCGAACTGCAGCAATTAAAGACAAAGGGGAACTTTTAGATGGGTGTGACGAAAATGGTGGTGAAATATTAGTCATCCTTGAAGGAGTTGATTTCGAGCAAACAACACACAGACAGATTATAGAAACGTTATGCCCTAACGCTGGAACTATAAATCATGCAATGTTATTAGATCCTCAATTATTACGAGACGACCCTCTATCATTCCTTCCTGATGGTTTTGGGCCTGTTAATGTAATAATTAGATTTTCAGAGAATTTACCGCACGAAGGCTGCGATCCAATAGATCAACAGATGCTTTCAATATCAGGAGCTTGGGACCCTTGTGCCCAGGTGTTAAACAGTGACCACTATCGCAAAGTGTTCCAATACAACGGGCAAGGATTTAGTTTAATTGGCGGAACTCAATTAACTGTTGATAATCAGATAGTATACACTTCTGAAATCGATCAATTAACAGGGCAACCTATTGATAAACCGATGACAGTAACTGGACAGTTGGTTGACGAATTAGATACTAACTTGTCAAACCGACCAATCCAAGTCCAATATGAAATGGTAGGAACAGAATTAGGAGTTAAGGCTTGTAACGGTGGAATCACAGATTCTAATGGATTCTTTACGATTATTTGCCCTTTGAATGATATTCAAGCAGGTCAAGCAAAAGTGACAGTGAAATATTATTCTTATGAAACGGGCGATCAGTATAGATATAAGAATTCAAGTATAACTAAATTCTTCCCTGTATTTTCGAATTCCACAATGACTGTGCAAGAAGTAGGGCCTTTCCGAACAGATATAGATACTTACAGATTTGAGAATGGCACAGTATTCCCAGTACTTTACTTGAAAGAATCATTCCATATTGACGCAGTACTAACTCAGGTAAATGGAAATCCTGTTGGTGGTAAATGTCTCAATATTTATCTTGATCCTGAGACTAATACTAGGCCATTTGCAACAGCCATAACTCAAGATGGGACAGGCGAAATTGTGTGGTACTCAGGAGATCCAGATGACAATCCAAGTAGAAAGGGTGTTGAGCCAAACGGCCAGAAACTCGAAGGATTCCGAACAATCAGAATCGCTTATGAACCAACTAAGGAACTACCTGGAGGTTGTAAGGCCGAAACAACTCCAGTTGTGAATGGTTCATATGAAGACATAGAAGTCCTTGTTAGGAGTAAAGTAGATATTCTTCTCAAAGACCATTGGGCAAGCTCTTCAGGGTATCAAGTAGGTGATATAATCACAGGTAAGGTTTCGATACTTAGAGACCGTCTTGATGTATCAGTAGAAGGTGAAACTGTAATTTTCACATTCCAATATTGGAATGGTACAGGATGGGAAACTAATACTGTGGAATATTCTGTAACAAACGAAAAAGGAGAAGCGAATTTTAGTTTCGAATATGCAGGAAAGTATGTTCCAGGAGAATCTCTTGACGACCCCGGAAGCGCAATTGATGGTAAATGGAGGATACTAGTTCACTTCCAAGAGTCAGCATTTTTCCAAGAAGAATTCTTGAATAGCACTCCGATTATATATCTTGGCGACGCAATAGATACTTCAGGAACAGATTTCTGGACCTTCAGAGCCCTCACAGTTTTAGGAATCTTGTTCTCCTTTGTTTTATTAATTGGAGCAATAATGTACAGAAATTATAATGAACGAAGACGAATTGAAATTATTCGCGGAATTTTGACTGATTCTCTGATGTCATTGAAAGCATCCAATGATTATATTGCGACAATATTTGATTGTTACAAGCAATTAGTACGCTTCTTCCGAAGCAGAGGCGCAATGAAGAAAGTATACGAAACAACTCGGGAATTCGAAGATGCAGTAAATACAATGCTTGGTGGACTAACTCCTCCCGAAGATCTTGATATCTTGTTTTCAATATTCGAAGAGGCAAGATATTCCAACCACGAGATTGGTGCAGACCAAAGAGATCGTGCAATAGAATCGCTTCAGTCAATAATTAATCATCTTAGTAATGCACTAGGTGAAAGTATGCTGAACCGCACTTCTGCTATTGAATCGGGTCTTTATGGCAAAGTTGTAAAGGCTGGAGAGTTTGTTGATTCCGAAGGACAGACACGAATAGCTGGTATCGATGAAGGCGACCAAAAAGACGGATTTTCGTTGTGATTAAGGGTTGTTCACCTCTGCAATCGATTGTGGAGAGTGGAACATCCACCTTAGGCGTAGTGCAACGAATTAGCCCTTTGCTCAGTAGTAGCATTCATAACAGGTCGTCAGGTGGCCGCGATACCCAAGAAACGTCGAGGGAGTCATATGAGTAAAACCAACAGAAAGACCAACGCGGCCCTTATCACCTTAATTGGTGATTTAAAGGACCAGAGCAGGTCAACTGGTTCTGCACTATGGCGAGACGTTGCTCTGCGCCTGGAAACTAGTCGCAGCAACTGGGCTGAACCAAACCTAAGCCGCCTATCGCGACATGCTGCGAACGAAGACATGGTCCTCGTTCCTGGTAAGTTGCTAGGAAGTGGCGAGGTAGCTGGAAAGCCTAACGTCGCCGCCTATAGTGTAAGTTCCGGAGCCCGCTCTAAAATTGAAGACGCAGGCGGACGTGTAATAACGATCCGTGAACTAATGAATGAAAACCCAGAAGGCACGGGGGTGAGAATCCTTGGATGAAGCAGGCACAATAGTATATGATGCTACAGATAAGGTACTTGGAAGGCTGGCTAGTGTAGTTGCAAAGCAATTACTCTCAGCTAGAAAAGAAGGTAATCCTCTAAGAATTATTGTATTAAACTCTGAACATGCAATAGTTTCCGGACCGCGCTCAAGAGTTTTTGCAGATTATGATTTTAAGTATAAATTAAATCATCCTCGTAAAGGTCCATTCTTTCCTAGAATGCCCGATCAAATAATGAAACGTACTGTTAGAGGCATGCTTCCTTATCAAAAAAATAGTAGTGGCCGCAATGCAGTTAAAGATCTCAGAGTCATGATTGGTTGCCCTACTAATCTTTCTGGTGATGAGTTGCCAGATGGTCACAAATGGGGAGATACAACTGCCTTAGATCGACCACTACCCGTAAAATTTGTACGACTTGGAGACATATCTTCTTCACTTGGCGTAGACGCGACACGATGGGGAGGTCAGTAAATATGGCAAAAAAGAAAGCAAAATTATCAGTTGAAACTAGTGGTAAAAGAAAAACCGCCATTGCCCGTGCAACGGTTCGGAAAGGACAAGGCCGAGTACGTGTTAATAGTCAACCAATCCATATAATGGAGCCAACACTTGCTCGCCGTAAAGCAATGGAGCCAGTTCAGATTGCTGAAGCAATGGGCCGTCTTAATGACGTAGATATTGTTGTAGATGTTCAAGGTGGAGGCCAAATGGGCCAAGTAGATGCAATTAGAACAGCTATAGCACGAGGATTAGTACAGTGGAACCTTGGTAAAGCTGGAGAAGATGAAGAATTGCGTGATGAATACTTACGATTTGACCGCAGTCTTCTTGTTAACGATCCAAGACGTAAGGAAGCGAAGCATCAAATGGGCCGAGGAGCCCGTGCTAAATGGCAAAAGTCCTACAGATGAGGTGAAGAAATATGTTGATACCAGTCCGTTGTTGGAGTTGTGGCAAAGTAATTGCACACAAATATAAAGAATACAAAGAAGCAGTAGTAAAAGGCGAAGATACTCAGATTACATTAGATAATCTTGGTCTCGAAAGATATTGCTGTCGTCGAATGTTCGTTGCTCACATTGATTTAATTGATGAGATAGCACCGTTCAGCATTGCTCGCGAACCTAGAAACTGAGTTTATACTTAGGTTAGGGCTTTGAACGAATAAGTACCCCCATAGAACACTTAGGGCCTGTAGGTTAGCTTGGTCTATACTTCGCGGCTGGGGGTCGCGCGACCCAGGTTCAAATCCTGGCTGGCCCACCACTAATGCGTTAGCTTATGCAAGGCACTTCTAATGTGTCAATACGCATGTTCAAGGCACCTACCTCCTCTCAATGAACATGGTCGATGAGCGCCCAACTGGCGAAGATAAGCGAGAGCTTGTTTCTTGGTTGGTAGAACAAATTTCACATCATTCTGACCTTTATTACAATAAAGCAGAACCAGTAATTTCTGATACAGAATTTGATGCACTATTGTCTCAATTAAAAATCTTAGACCCCCTAAACTCTCAACTAGAGAGAGTCGGTTCTGATTCTGCACCTGGAACTAAGAAAGTAAACCACTTATTTCCCATGAGAAGTTTAGATAAGGCGACAGGAATTAATGAAATTAAACATTTTATTTCTGAAACAACTTCTCAAGGTCGTCAATTTGTATGTCAGCCCAAACTCGACGGTTCTGCACTCTCTTTGGAATATAGGCGGGGAAGATTAGTTCGAGCAGCGACAAGAGGAAACGGTTCTCGGGGGGAGGATGTGACTGCAAATGCAAGGAGGATATTGAATGTCCCAGAATCGATTAATTGGAAGGGAGATTGTCATATACGCGGAGAAGTAGTAATGCCATTATCGATTTTTAGAGAAAAATATTCTTCAATAGCCCCGAATCCACGAAATTTAGCAGCAGGATGCCTCCGTCAAAAAAGCCTCCAAGCAGGTAAGGCAAAAGCCGAAGATCTGATATTCCTCGCTTATGATGTAAAGTTCCCAGATATTACCACCCGTCATCCCGATAGTCCTTCCCCCCCTCAATTTACTTTTGATTCAGAATCCAATAACTGGCTTTCAAGTGTGGGAATCGAAATAGCAGGAAATACTGTAGTATTTGCAGATAATGATGATATAATGTCACAGAACATAGTTTCAATAACTGAATACTGGACAGAAGAAAGACAAGATGCGAAGTGGGAAATAGATGGAGTAGTAATAAAATTAGATTTACTCTCTAAAAGAGATTTACTTGGTATGACTGCTCATCATCCGAGGTGGGCGTTAGCTTGGAAATTCCCTCCTGAAGAAGCAATAACAGTTCTCATGAATGTGGATTGGCAAGTTGGAAGGACAGGCGCCGTTACTCCGGTCGCTAGAGTCGCTCCTGTAACCGTTTCTGGAGTTACAGTAGAAAATGTGACATTACATAATCCCGGTGAAGTAAGTAGATTGCAGATATCTATTGGAGATAAGGTTAGGATTGTTAGACGAGGAGACGTCATACCCAAAATAATTGAAGTAATAGACAGAGCAAATATTTCTGACATGGATGGAAGAAATCATTCTGATGGTACAATATTCAACGAAGAATTACCGAATTATTCCTCTATTATTATCCCTTCGTCTTGCCCTCGTTGTTCAACTAAGTTAATAGAAGATGGCGCATTTATTCGCTGTAGTAATTTAAATTGTCCTTCTCGCTTGGAGAGAACTATATTGTATTGGTGTAGGGCATTAGAGATGGATGGAATAGGTGAGAAACTAGCCGAGCAACTTTGTTCCCAAGGTTTAGTACAATCTCTCCCCGACCTCTATCGTCTAAATGTTAGCGATATTTCTAATCTTGAAAGGATGGCTCTCAAATCAGCGACCAATGTAGTAAATGAACTCGAAGCCAGTAGGAATTTAACTCTAGGAAAATTCCTCTCAGCTCTCGGATTACCAGGAATTGGCCCTGAAATAGCAATTTCCGTAGCAACTAAAGTGGAGACCATAGAGAATTTATTGCAATTAGTTGCACTTCGAACAGAAGAAATAGACATAGATGCTGAAGGAAAACCATTACACAAACATAATCGTGCAATAAGGGAGTTAATTGAAATTGACGGAGTTGGTGAAACAGTTGCCAATCAGATATTAGATGGGTTAGGAATAAGAATTGAAATTGTATTGGACCTTTCTCAGCAATTACAAATTTATCCGGAGTTAAAATCTGCTTCAGGAGGTCATCTAACAGGGAGTACATTTTGTATTACAGGAACCTTAACCCGCCCACGCAAAGAAATTGCCTTGTCAATAAAAGCAAGAGGTGGCAAAGTAGTATCGTCTATTTCTGGTAATTTGAACTATTTGATTGCAGGCGAATCTGCCGGTTCTAAATTAGAAGATGCAAAGAAATTAGGGATCACAATACTTTCTGAAGATGAATTAAATAAAATACTAAAATTGAAGAAACTTTCACTAGAATCTTCAGTTAATACTCAGAAATCTTTGAACGACTTCTAATTATCCATACATGTTTGAATTTTCACCAGTTGCATTTTCAGCTCCTGGATTTAATTGTAAAGCCATCATTTCTCGAATTTGTCCTTCAATACGTTGGGCTTCTTCTAATAATGGTTCAGAGTCTAACTGTATTGCTGGGAGTAATTTATCAAGGCAATTAATTATTCTTGCAGCCGCCCTTGAGTCTGGGATAGAACCGTTCCCAAATTCCCCAGAAGCTTCTGCCAACATTGCTACAGTATTGACTCCTCTTCGCCTACTTTCCCCCATCATCACTCCTGTCATTCCCCCTACAATCCCTTGTTTTAGGACAGGAACTTGTAATTCTTTCAGAATTTTATGAGATTCAGCAGTTGCACCTATACCCAATAGCGATCCATCCGAATCATCTTCATCGAAGATAGTGTGCTTATTTTCTATACCAGGTGAATAAGCATCTATCATAATTGTTGCACTTGCATTTGATTTGTTAATCCAATCAATCAACGACCCTGCTAGTGGTAAGCATAATTCGGGCGCAACTTGTATTTCAGAAGCGATTAAAACTACTTTATTACATTCTCCCATATTGCATATGGGCTCTCCTGCATAAAATCTCAATGGCGGTAATGGCATTCCATCTTGAACTAAGCAAACCGCAGGTAAAGAGGGGTGGCGTACTCCACCCACTAATTTCAAATCTAATTTATCCACTAAGTAATGTGCAACAATGCTGCTAACGAATCCTAGAGAAGGAAAACAGTTGACTACAAGTGCGCCTGTTACATCAATTTCGGCATCGACCTGAACCTCTGGTTGTGACATCATTGTGAGACAGTAACCGGCCGATGGTGTTAATCCTTATGACATTACGAGCATAACACCGGACAATGACGAGAGCTGAAAAATAATGACGGAATTTTTAACATCGCATCAATTATCTCCCTCCTCTTGGAATCGTTTTGAAGAATGTCCACGGAAATACTGGTTATCTAGGCAGCGCTTGCCTCGTAAAGCAAGTATGCCAGCATCGTTGGGTAACGCGGTGCATAATTCAGTAGAAGACATCTGCAATCTAGATGTTACAGGCAGGGATGATTCTGAGGTCGGTTGGTTAAGTCAATCTATGAAAGAAATATTAGATAAGAACTGGGCAATTGAAAAGCAGATTTTTTTGGAAACCCCCAGGCATCCTAGATGGAAACCGCAACTTATCAGTAAAGCTCGTGAGGGGCTAGTCGGTGCACTAAATATTCTTTTTTCAAAATCTAAACACAGCAAGAAGAAGTTTTCTGAGGTTTCAATTAGTGATTGGAAACGTATTCAATCAATTGTATTATTAAATGAAGGAACATTAGTTTCAGAAGATAGTAAATTAATCGGGCGATTGGATTTGTTAATTGATAATTTAGACGACAACGGTAAATCTAAAGGTTGGATAGTCGCAGATTTGAAAACGGGCAAACCTCCTAAAAAAGACTTAAATGAACGAGTAAGTAGACAATTATTATTTTACCGAGATTTATTGAAAGAAACAACCCCTAATCATCCTCAAGTTACCGCTGAAGGATGGTACTCTGCTAATCAAGAGGTATATTCTGCTGAAGGAGACTCTGTGCTAGAAGATGCAAAAAATGCTTGGAAAGGCATGAAATTAACTCCTGAACCACTTCAAGGAACCCCTAATCATCAAGCTTGTGGGTTTTGTGAATTCAAGGCCTGGTGCCCCGATTGGTGGGTGGCTAGAGGAGCAGGCATTCTTTCTGACTCCACTACTTTCCGCGATGAAGTTGTTAGACTGATCCGATTTGATGAAATTTCAGGCGCGGCTTTGTTCGAGCGCCAATCTCCAATTGGCGACAAAGGCGAGGTTATTGAATCTGAAATTCGATTCGGAGCATTTGTTAAAGACCAAGCATTCAAGCAAATATCAGATCTGATATCTTCGGGGTATGAGGGGCCTATGTTTCTCGGAAGCATAAGAGCAGAAGGCAAAATAATTCACTTAGGAGATTGGAGTGAAGTTCTCAAATGGTCACCTTTATTGAAATCAATAAGAAAGAATTAATCTACTAAAAGATAACTGTATTTTTCAGAAACGGATTTTGGTATAGGGCTCGACGGTGAAAACAACCATCGCAAATACCCTAGGTCTATTTTTTTAACTTCTTTCAAAGTTCTTCCTTTGTGCTTTCCAAAGGCAATTATAATCCCCGAATTACTAATTCTTAATTTTCCTCCCGATCCCTCAACTGGCTCCAAATCAACCAACCCAGGTCCGAGTAAATCTTGGTTTCGAATCCCGGATAGTGAGTCTTGTAAATCATCTATAGAACCTCTAAAATATCTCGGATATGCTTTCATTATTTTCCAGAGTAAACATAGTGTAGCACCAGCATCGGCATCGGCCCTATGCGCGTTTTCTAGACTGATGTCATATTTATTACAGAGTACCCCAAGCGTATGCCTTCCAGGTATTTTCAATTTTCTTGCAAGAACCAACGTGTCAATTATAGCCCTTGGTCTAGGCGTCTCGACACCGACTCTTAGGCATTCCATTTCAAGAAATTTCCAATCAAATTTAATTACATTATGCCCAACAATTATTGCATCATTCATTATTTTCGAAATATTTCTAACATGCTGGGAAAAGTCACCTGAATTTTTAACATCAACATCTTTAATTCCGTGTACATTGGTTGATTCCAAAGGTATTCTTTTTCCCGGATTCACTAATGATTGTAGATTAATGCGACTACCATCTATATCGCTTCCTACGAGTGCATATTCGACAATTCGTTCGCTCCTTATATTGAATCCAGTAGTTTCTAGATCAAATCCTAAGACCCGAAATCCCTCGAATATCTCTCCAGACACGACCAATCGAACGCAGCACCATCCATGAACTCATCCATTCGCATTTTTTTCAATCCTACAGTTTTCACATTAATTGAGCCCATTAATCCAACATTGCTATGAATGTCGTATTGTGCACAGGCATCTGATGACGTCAATTAGGGGTGTAAGTTTTTCAATATGCTGCATGATATTATTTGTTTCACTTTCCGGCTGCACAGGTCTTTCTTCTACAAAGCCCAATGCAGAAATAACATCTGATGTCAATGAAATAAACATGGGTGAAGTAATAAATTTTGATGGACGGGAATCAACAACTCCTTCTCCTTCAATACTCACAGATTATACTTGGAATTTCGGTGATGGTGAAATACGAATGACTAAAGCTGGAATTATAAGTCATCATTTCCAAAATCCTGGTAATTTTGAAGTTGAATTAACTGTGACAAATGACTACGGTGAAAGAGATTCAATTTCTATCAGCGTTTTCGTCAATTCACCTCCTTCAATAATTATTGAAATTCCTGGATACGTTAAAACAGGCGAAACAGCGGTTTTAGACGCCTCCTCCTCATTTGATCCAGAAGGCGGAGCAATTGAGTATATTTGGGATTTTGATAAAACTGTAGATAGTGATGGAGATGGTAACCCTGCCGGAGATGCAGATGGAACTGATGCAATAGCAGAAGTAGATTTTCTTGAGCCAGGGAATCACACGGGAGTTCTCACAATTGTTGATGACAAAGGTGGAATTTCTTCTCAAGAATGGACAATTATGGTAATTTCAAGAAACTATCATGTATCATGGGAAGAACAAACTGTTTCTTTATCTTGGTCCGGCTATCTTGAACAAGGTGACTCAATTTCTTTTGATCATGAGCCAGGACTGGGGGCTAGAATCCTTCATGTTAATGCAACATTAACGTTAGCTAGGGATATTATTCCAATAATGTGGCCAGAAGATAATTTCTCATTATATCTTGATTTACCAATGAATGGATGGTCAACTTTCACTTCCACAACACACGACAATATTACTGAAAATGCAACAGCATACATATCTATTGAAAATATGAATGATGTCCCTAATAGTGATTACACTATTCAATCAGACTCATCTGAAACGATTGTTAATAGTTTGTTAGGTGAAGCAGGTCAGAGATTTGGTCAGGGAGATTGGATTTGGACAATATCTGCCGATCAATGTGATCCGGATTTACCAGTTGATGGTGTAGATCCAGATACAGGTAACGATTGGGATTTACAAATAGAGTTTGTAATTTTGATTCCACGAGTTAGTGAGATTGGCGTTTAAATTCCCATCTATCTGTGGGAAGGGCTTTCAAGTAATTCTCTATGGCACGACTATGGTCAAAGAGATGGAGATAACCAAAGTCTCAATTCGAACTCGTCTTATTGCCGATTTAAAGGTCATTATGAATAATCCCCGTGATTATGATTTCTCACCTCGTGCAGAGATTAATGGCACAACCCTTCTTATCAAAAACGACGACGATGAAACATCCACAACTTCATTTGAACTTGACTCCGAGATGATGCAAATAGCGGAAAGAGATCGTATGGTGGAATTGAGAATTAAGTTCAATGTTGAAGGTATGCACGGTGTTCTTTTACACAAAACACCAAATCCAAGAGATGGACCAAAATCTAAGAAACTTGCTCAGCCAAGTTGGAAAACAATCCTTCCTTTAGAACTATAATTTTCTCTAACTTTCAACCGTCGGAATTAAACAGGAGTAATCTTTCGAACGGTTCATTGGACCCATAGTGTAGCCTGGATATCACTGGGGCTTGCGGAGCCTTAAACCCGTGTTCAAATCGCGGTGGGTCCGCCATTATCACATTCTAGTGGCAACTATTGTTTTTGTGTTGCAAGAGTTGAAAGGGACCTCTTGAACGCGCCCTCTCATGAGTATGCGTGAAGCATGGGGGGAACAGCACCTTCGTCGCTTCCTTATTTCCACTGGAGTCAATACATGGGGCAATTCTATATTTTTTGTTTCAATTGCTTGGGTTGTATCTCAATCAGGCGGGCCAACTGCTTACGGTTACTTACTAACAGCATATTTTCTTGGGCATTTGCCATTACTACTTTATGCCGGAACAGTAGTAGATAAGTTACCTAGAAGGACAGTAGCGTTAGTAGCAGATTTAGTTGAAGCAGCCGTAATTCTTATTGCAATATTTTGCCTCTTATTTTCATGGCCTTTAATTCCAACACTATTGGTATTATCTTTCTTAGCTGGGGGTGTGTCTGCATTTTCGATACCTGCTAAAAATGCATTATTACCTGACTTAATTGATGAAAGCCTACTATCTGAGGCCAATTCAATTAGGGGCATTGTTATGACTGCCGCGTGGATGCTCGGTCCACTAGTTGGGACCTCTCTATTATTTTATTCCAATATCCGAGTTTGTCTATTATTTGACGTCTTTACATTCTTATTTAGTGCAGCAATACTTTGGACAATCCCCGAAGTTCCTATTGATAGAGAAGATATGTCGGGTAATCTCCGAGAAGAAATATCTGAAGCATTATCATTTGTTAAAACTCAACCCTGGTTATTTGCAGGAATACTAATGTTTATGTTTTGGCATTTTTGGGATTCAATGATAGAAATCGGAATTCCTTTCCTTGTTGAGTCCAAGGGGTTAGGTGCACGGTCATATGGCATTTTTGGAGCTGTTGGAGCGGCAGGTGCAATGATAGGATCTGCATTGGGTGGAATAAGGCCAGTGCCCAAAGAAAAACGAGGATTGGTATTTTACATTTTTATTGGTGGAATAGCTTGGTGTATGCTTTTCTGGGCCATGCCAATTCCTTTTTGGGCGGTTCTAATTTTTGTTTTACTTGAAGGTATTCTCGGTGGGTCTTTAATGGTAATTTGGCGAACTACAATGTCAGATAGTGTAGATCAACATCTTCGAGGCAGAGTAAACTCTTTAGACGCCGTCGGGTCGTTAATTTTTCTTCCAATTGCTCCATTACTTGGTGGTTGGCTTATTTCTCTAACCAATGTGCTAACTACTTACTCTATCGCTGTATCTTTCATGGTATTAACAACTACCATAGGACTCCTCGTTCCCTCTTTCAGAAATTTCCGAAGGAGTCATTCAGATGATTTCCCAACAACTCCTCTTAATAGAGATTAATTTCCATCAGTTAAGCCTTTTATCCACAGATTTCAAACCTATGATGCATTGCGACAGAACATGGTTTTCACTTCGTCTCGAAGAATTGACTTCCCCATGGTTGATATCGCCGGTATTGTTTATTATCCTCAATTTTGGGACTTAGCTCATCGTTTTTACGAAGAATCTTGGGAATATACTTGTAACATCCACTATAACGAATTGTTACAAAAACATCGTATCGGTTTTCCTTTAATACATAGTGAGGCGAATTTCCATCACCCACTTAGTTATGGTGATACTGTTTTTTGTAAAATTGGGGTGAAAAATATAGGAAATACATCTATAACTTGGTTTTTTGAAATGTTTAATCAAAATGAGATTTTGTGCTGGAGTTCAACGCAAACGACAGTTTGCACAAATATGGATTTAATTACTCAAAAAATCCCAGTCCCCAACTGGGTTCGAGCCGGCCTTTCTAAAATAACCATACCTTGAGTCTTTCATCTATTCTTTGGGCCATTTTTTGGACAAAATATTTCGGAGACCATCATCCATCTTAGCATCCCACCAGTTTGCATCTCGCCAGATAGCATACCTTCCTCTTATGCCTCTTAAATCTGCACGATTAAGTTTAGTGCCTTGAAAATTTGATAGGTTCATTTTCGCCTTAATAAAAATAGCATCACGCATGTCTGCATGGTCAAAAGCTGCCTTCATTAGATTAGCCCGTTTGAAAGAAGCCTTTCTCAAATCAGCACCAGAAAGATCAGCTCCCTCCAGATCAGCTTCATCAAATACCGCTCTTCTTAAATCAGCACCAGATAGGTCAATTCCACGCAAATCTTTACCTATATGAGAAGTATAAGACCAATCTTTCTTTTCTGCATCTTCTTCAGTCACGAGACAGCCTCTCTAGGTAATTGCGTCCAGCATCAGTTAGTACAACATATCTGTTTTTCTTTGGCATACCTGCAGGATATTCTAGCAAAGGGTCTTGTTTTTTACCTGAAACTCCGCCTTCTAACATTCTGTTAATATATAGTGAAAGGTTCCATTTTTCAACATCTTCTTTTTCCCATTTTCCAGATTGAGATACTAAAATCTTTAATTCTCTTGGTGGTGTATTAGTTTCTTTCTCAACAAATCTCAGATAATGTATAGCAGCTAGAATTACATCTCCGGTTTTTTCAATCCCACAAGAATCTATAACTCTCCTGAATGCCGAACCACGTTCAGGTATTCCACTTTGAATAGCTCTTTGAGCAGCCTCCGCAACTGCTAAATCTCTAGCGTTTCTAATAGCTGATAGATTAGCGGCCCACGAACCGTCTTCTTTGATTTTCAACCATCCGTCACTTACTTCTTTTGCAGAACCAGTTAAGTCAATGACATCCGAACCTACTTTGATGTAAATCCGCCCCATTTCTGAATTCTCATCTTGACTCATATTCACTCCGGAGAAGTCTATTTAGTTAAATCCTAGTATTATTTTTTAACAAAAAGTGACTTTGTAACTGTGAGATTTAAGATAACCAACGAACTGCGATGTACGATGAGCGGCGACAACAGCACAGGCTACCCATTGGTTTTGCACGCAGAAGCAGATCCAAGCCGCCTTGGTGGAACTGCAATATGTGGCTTCTCCACAGTAGGTTCTGTCGGAGTAATTACAACGTCTCATTTGATATCTGCTCTTAAATTAGATGTCATGGGTACTGTACTTCATCCTCAATTTCCAGCAATCGCATTAATTCATGATTCTGTTCCAAAACACCCTGTTCGAGTTTATCAGGGAGATGGATTAGGAGTATTCACCTCTGAAATACAATTTCCAAATGAAAAAGATGTATATTTTGGTGAAACGGTGCTTGAATGGTTTACGAAAGGTGGTTTTGATCGTTTAATTGTAATTGACGGAGTAATAAGCAATGAACTTGGAATAAAAGAGGAGGGTGAATTATGGGGCGTTTCCTCAACTCAAGAAGGAAGAGACCAATTAGATAAGGCAGGAATCCGCCGCATTCAACAGGGAATAGTCTCTGGTATTGCCGGTTATCTAATTGCTGAAGGAGAGCGCCGTGGCCTCGAAATATCAGCACTATTAGCAGAATGTAATCCAATGTACCCGGACGCAAGAGCAGCATTAATTGCAGTCGAAGGGGTAAGTGAGTTAATTGATCGAGAAATCCCAATACAGGAATTGTTGAATGATGCAAGGAACATTGAAGAGCGTGTAAGAGAAGCATTCACTCGTGCCCAAAAAACAGCCTTGCCAGCGCCAAGTGATGATAGCGATGATGATGATGAAGTTCAAATGGTCTTCTGATTAGTAAAACGGATTTGTTCCCGCTGTATGATCCGTAGTGTCAACAATTTCAGAAATTTCCGGCACATTATCTGTAATCATAACTTCGACGCCTTGTTTCAAAGTCACATCTACCATTCCACAACCTTGGCACCCCCCTCCGAAAGCGATGTATGCTTTGCCTTCATCAACTCCCAGTAAATCCACATGACCTCCATGAGATGCGACTGCTGGATTTACGTGCTCGGCAATTACGTCTGCCACACTTTGAGATAAATCATCAATCCATAGTGGGTTAGGATTATCAAATGCGAATCCACCCCCCATCAAAGTCTCTTTATAATCTAAAGTTGTACCGTTGATGTATTGAACACTTCTTTCTGCAATTAATACTGCTAATCCATTAGATTCAGTTTGAATATCTCCTTCCTTAGCATCTTCTAGAGAAACTAATTGCAAATCATAATTGAAACCCTTCGCTCCTCTTCCGACAATTTCGATACGAACTGCCATGTCTGCATCTTCGCCTTGGGAGATATATTGGTTCAACATCTCTTGAGCCTTCTCTGTAATATCCAGCATGTTACTCAATGTAGTGCAATAGGTACTCTTTATTCAACCTGTCCTCAAACAGGCAAGACTCTTGACTCGTGTTCCTCACGCTCCATCATGCCTGCCACGGATGTCATAGATCAATTTGGCAGACCCTTGAAAGATTTACGGATTTCAGTCACAGATCGTTGTAATTTTAGGTGTAGATATTGTATGCCCAGAGAGAGATTCAACGAAGATCACGCGTTTTTACCGAAAAGAGCTTTTCTTTCGTTTGAAGAAATAGAGAAAGTAGTTCGTTCCAGCATGTCGCTTGGTTTACAGAAAGTCCGCATTACAGGCGGAGAGCCCCTTCTTCGAAAAAATTTACCCGAATTAATTGAAAAATTATCCAAACTAGATATTGATATTGCACTAACAACTAATGCCTCATTGTTGAAAAAAAACGCCCAAGCCCTTCGTTTAGCTGGATTAAATCGTGTTACTGTAAGTTTAGACGCATTGGATCCAGATTTACATAAAAAAATGTCTGATAGTAATATTCCTGTGGATTCAATATTAGAAGGAATTGATGAAGCAGTACGTGTTGGTCTTTTTCCAGTTAAAATTAATTGTGTTGTGCAAAAAGGAGTAAATGAAGAAGAAGTTAGCAAATTAGTGCGTTACTTCCGGGGCACAGGGATAATTGTTAGATTTATTGAATATATGGATGTAGGTCGTACAAATGGTTGGCAATTAGGCCAAGTAGTGCCAACTGAGAATGTTCTCCGCCATTTACAAGAAGAATTTGATTTAGTTCCCGTTGAACCTACTAATGATAGTGATGTTGCAGTCAAATGGGCTCATAGTGATGGCTCGGGAGAAATAGGTTTTATTTCTTCAGTCTCCTCACCTTTTTGTGGTGACTGTGTAAGAGCTAGGTTATCAGCAGACGGCCGACTAGTAACTTGTTTATTCGCATCGGGAGGTCATGATATTAGAGCATTAATTCACAATGGCGCGGACGAAGAAGCTCTCCAGAAAGCCATTGCTGCGATATGGACTCGCAGAAAAGATAGGTATAGTGAAATCCGTTCAGAAGATACTGCTGCTCTACCTCGAATAGAAATGTCTTACATCGGCGGTTGAGCTTTGTTCAGGCATTCAACGATGACATCCCAAGGTGCATTGGTTCTAAACGAAGGCTTAGAATAGTGTGCTCTCGCTGCTTTGAACCCCTTTTTTTTGATTAATTCAATCATTTTATTAGGGCTAGGGGGCGATCCTTGGTGTTGCCAACTAGCCAAATCATCGGTCAAAATCAGAGACATACAATCTGCTACTTCTGCCTCTTGCTCAATGTATCTGATACTTCGGAGAACTTTCCTTTTTTCTAACTGGAAATCCTTTTCAGTCCAAGATAGTAAATTTCCTTCTTCAAAGTTAGTTGTACACAATGATATTGCTTCATCCTCTGTGAAACTTGCCATCACCTCAGATTCGCCCATTGGTCCAATCCATAGAGGGCCAGAGATTCGCTTATCTCTCCTGCTAACTGGATGAGAAAGTGGTAAGAAGCAATGCATAGGGAGAGACTCAGTGGAGCTTGGAGGCATGAGTTTAGCATCTATTGAAGCCAATACTTCTTCGATTTTAGGCTCCGATACTCTCCAACCCAGATTCTCTTCTAATTCATTTGATATTTTGATTGATTTTCTCACTTTCAGAGAAACACGTAAATGATGTGAGTCCCATATTGATAGTATCGGTTGAATACTCCTATCGTGACTTGCAGCGCTTCTTGCAATACATGCCAGTAAAACCCTCATTCCAGAGTCATGTGCCAAACCATCTGTCTTCACTCTGGCTCCATACCTTCTCAATAAAGCAGTTCTTGACGACCCTGTTAATGCAGCTGTATCTGTCGCACTAACCTCTAAAATCGCCTTTTTGGCCAGAGATTGTATTGCAGTATCTAAAAATGGCATAGGTGAGCCAAACGGGTCCACATCTACCCAATGCCAACCTTGGTCTAGTATTGCAGTCCGTAAATCACCTTGGCGGGGATTAAGAACCCCTTGTCCATGATTTGGAGGGAATTGTTGATGATTCTTCATGGCCCAATCTAGTGAATTTGTATTCAAATCACAGATTGTAGCTCTCAACCTTTCTGCATAATTACTGGGTAATTCATTCAACCATCTTCTTGCCCTTAATCCACTAGCCGCCAAACCATCAATTGCATATATTTCAGAATCTCCTAAGAATCCAGATTCAATAATGTGTTTCATTAAAATTACACTTCTTGTCCTTGAGCCTGCCATTGCCGGATTATAGAATACTTTTTCAGAATCTTTCGAAGAAGGTCCAAGGCTATTATTTTCTATATCGTCTGTAAGTTGAATCAATGTGGCGCCTTCTAGGTGTATCAAACCCCTTTCCACTTCAAATCATTCCTATCAATAATGCTCGAAAACAATTTCTGGATTTACATGTGTAACTTTCCTTCCTTCGTTATGAACGAAGCCAATACGTTTGCATCCGGACAACCTTTCATTTAGCCACGATTCTACCGATTCAGCAACATCTTGACTAACTGCTATTGTCATCCCCATGCCCATGTTGAAAGTGCGGTGCATTTCTTTACTATTTACTGATCCGTTTTTACTAAGCCATTGAAATTCAGGTAAGATCGGTAAAGGTGCATCAATATGCCAGCCAAGTTTCTCATGTAATCTTAACAGGTTAGATAATCCTCCACCTGTTATATGTGCCATAGCCTTTAGGTCGCTCAAATTACAAGGCCCCTTTCCTCCTCTACACGCCTTAATCAGATCAATTAGTGGATTCACATAGATTCTAGTAGGATTCAGCAATACTTCACCTAAAGTTACTTCACCCACTTCAAATCTTTCTATTATTCTATTTGGATGATTTGTGTCGAAAGGTGCTTTTTCTGTCAATGAATTGCCTGAACGTTGTAAAATCGCTCTTACAAGGGTGTAACCATTGGAATGTATGCCACTACTTGGTAAACCAATTAGTACATCCCCCTCTTGTAAATTCTCACCAGTTATTGCCTCTCCTTTAGGGAACCAACCTAAAGCGGTTCCCGATAAATCAAGTTCAGTAACAATGCCAGGTAATGTTGCTGTTTCTCCACCAGCTAACGTTATTTTTGCTCTTTTACAAGCTTCTGCCAAAGAAGCGCCAAGTATTGCATGAGTTTCTGGATCAGTTTTTGGGACAGCGATATAATCCACAAAAGCAATTGGTTCTGCGCCTACGCATAGTAAGTCATTCACATTCATTGCAACACAATCAATTCCTACACTTTGATATTTTTGAAGTTCATTTGCAATCATTAATTTTGACCCCACTCCATCGGTCGCCAGTGCCAACCTATAATCTCCAAATTCTATAATTCCTCCAAAGCCTCCTGGGAGAGGTACAGGGGCTCCAAATTCGCCATTTTTTCGAACGGATGCAGAAAGTGCACCTACTAAACTAGCAACAGCTACTCCCTCAGCATCTATGTCAACCCCTGATGATGCATAGTCCAATGGGGTATCGCTCATAGCCTTGCGAAGCATAACTACTGCATCAAACACTCTGTCCGTTATTTTCTTTTATTTTTACTTCCGTATCGATTTTCATTTTATTATTATTATAATTTTTGCAAATATCACCAAAATGGCAGGTTTAGGCGTTTCTCCAAGAGACTCTATAAATGTTATACATAGTCGAAGCCCTTACACGGTACGTGAGTATATTATGAATAACAAGAAATTAATTGCAACAATGATGACCCTAAGTATGCTAGCAGCAGCCTTTGCTGGATGCTTGGGCGGAGATGATGATGACTGGTCAGTCGACCCTGCAACAGATGTAAATGCAGTGTTCGTAACTTCTGACTGGGACCCAATTATCCCCAATTTGAACGCCGGAGAGATGTGTGACGCAATCCTTTCCGCTATGACCAAGACTGATGAAAGAGAAGTTGTGGTCGATTTCACACGTGGTTACTACACAAGTAGCCAGGGTGTAATCGGTGCCTCAGGTTCTGCTATGATATCTGATGCTCTTGATCTAAATGCTGCTGGCACAAGAGTAGCAGTCCAATCTGGAACAACTTCTGATCTTTGGACAGCTGAAAATTTGCCAGACGCAACAATTGTTGCATACGCTGACTTCCCGTCAGTAACGGCATCAATCAGTAACGGTGATGCAGATTATGCTATAGGAGACTCTCC
>Ga0209403_10000501_pt1 | contig 57859 bp, 61 predicted proteins | sample ArcticOcean_MG_C_8_FD_187440 | JGI IMG/M metagenome (GOLD analysis project Ga0209403, IMG submission 187440) | Marine microbial communities from western Arctic Ocean - ArcticOcean_MG_CB11_86 (SPAdes) (version 2) | ecosystem: Environmental > Aquatic > Marine > Oceanic | place: Arctic Ocean... | reverse complement strand
ACTGGGAGCTTACATATGGGTCATGCTCTAAATAATTCACTCCAAGATTTATTAATACGTTTCTATAGAATGAACGGTTTTGAAACCTTGTGGCAACCAGGAACAGACCATGCTGGGATTGCTACCCAAGCATTAGTTGAACGTCAGCTTTTAAAAAAAGGAATAAAAAAAGCTTCTTTGGGTAGAGATAAATTTATCAACGAAGTTTGGAAGTGGAAAAAAGAATCTGGTGATATCATTATTAATCAGCTAAAAAAATTGGGTTGTTCGTGCGATTGGTCTCGCAATAAATTCACAATGGATAAAGATTTATCTAAAGCTGTTATAGAAACTTTTATAAAGCTTTATGAGAAAAAATTAATATATAAAGATACAAAGTTAGTAAATTGGGACACTAAATTAGAAACAGCTATTTCAGATTTAGAAGTCGAACAAAGAGAAGTTCAATCAAATTTATATTACATTAAATATAAATTTGTAAATGATGAAAATTCTATTACTGTTGCAACAACTCGACCAGAGACCTTATTTGGAGATGCTGCTGTTGCCATTAACCCAAATGATTCAAGGTATAAAAAATTTGTTGGGAAAAAAATATTAATACCAATAATTAATAAACAAGTAGAAGTAATTTCCGATAAGTATGTATCTATAGATCAAGGAACTGGCGCTCTTAAAGTTACACCAGCTCATGACTTTAATGATTTTGATATTGGTAAAAGAAATAAACTTAAATTTGTAAATATATTTGAAAAAAATGGTCACTTGAATAATAATGTTCCTGACGAATTTTTAAATATGGATCGTTTTGACGCAAGAGTTTTGGTAGTGAAAAAACTAAAAGAGTTAAATTTATTAGAAAGAATAGAGAACATAAAAAATGTTGTTCCTTATGGTGATAGATCTAATTCTATTATTGAACCACTTCTAACAGAACAATGGTTTGCCGACGCAAAGCATCTAGCCAAAAATGCAATTAAGGTTGTTAAGCAAAAAAAAACAAATTTCTTTCCAACAAATTGGTCAAAAACATACTTTCAATGGATGAATAATATTCAACCATGGTGCATCTCACGACAATTATGGTGGGGCCACAGAATTCCAGCATGGTATGGAGATGATAAAAAAATTTTTGTTGCAAGAAATGAAGTAGACGCAAACAAGCAAGCTTATAAATACTATAAGAAAAAAGTGAAATTAAAAAGAGACGAAGATGTTTTAGATACATGGTTTTCTTCAGCGCTTTGGCCATTTGCCACATTAGGGTGGCCAAAAAAAACTTATGAGTTAAAAAGATTTTATCCAACATCTATTTTAGTTACAGGTTTTGATATTATTTTTTTTTGGGTAGCTAGAATGATGATGATGGGAAATTATTTTTTAAAACAAGTGCCATTTTCAAAAGTTTATGTTCACGCCCTTGTGAGAGATGAAAAGGGTCAAAAAATGTCTAAATCAAAAGGTAATGTTATAGATCCTTTAAATATTATTAATAAATATGGTGCAGATTCTTTAAGACTTACTTTAATTTCTATGGCCGCCCCAGGACGCGATGTTAAACTTTCCGAAGATCGAGTTAAAGGATATAGAAACTTTCTAAACAAAATATGGAATTCAAATAAATTTTTAAATTTAAACTCATGTAAAATTGATAAAAATATAAAAATTAAAAATATTAATTTAGATATTAATAAGTGGATATATTTTGAGCTATTTAGAGTAAATCACGAAGTACAGAAACATATATCTAACTTTAGATTTGATGAAGCATCGAAAATCCTTTATCAATTTGTTTGGCACACATATTGTGATTGGTACCTTGAATTTTTAAAACCAGTTTTTGATTCAAATAATAAAAATGAGCTTGAAGAATCTCGCAAAATTGCTAGTCTTATTCAATGTAATATACTTATTATGCTTCATCCTTTTATTCCCTTTTTTACCGAAAAAGTATGGCTAGATCTAAAACACAATATAAATTTAAAAACACCATTAATGCAAAAAAATTGGGATTTAATTATTATACCCAATAATGAATTTAAAAAATCTTATGAAAAAATTAATTGGATAACAGAACTAGTTACTAGTATAAGATCTACTAAAGTTGATTTGGATGTTTCTCCGGGAGATTTTATTGATATTTCTATCTATGAATTGGACAATAAGAAAAAAAGTATAATTAAAGACAATTTAAGCGTTTTCAAAGCCCTTGCTAGAGTAGGTAATATACACGATCAAACATTAAGTAAACAGGGCATTAATATTGTTGTTGGAGCCGAAACTATAACTTTATATTTTAATGATAGTATTAATCTTTCTAACCAAAAATTGAAATTATCAAGCAAATTTAAAGATTTGGAAAACAAAGTAACCAATCTAGCCAATAAACTTAAAAATAAATCCTTTTTAGAAAATGCACCCAAAACAATTGTTCAACAAGAAAAAAAATCCCTAATTAATTATAAAGTTGAACTAACAAAATTAAATAGTATTCTAAATAGTATTAATAATTAATTATGAAATTTGATAAATCAAAACTCCCGAGTAGACATGTGTCAGTTGGTGTCAAAAGTGCCCCCCACAGATCTATGTATTATGCTATGGGTCTTAAGAACGAAGATATAGAAAAACCATTTATTGGTGTAGCTACCACATGGAATGAAGCTGCTCCCTGCAATATAACACTTTCAAGACAAGCTCAATCTGTAAAAAAAGGTGTGAAAATTGCTGGAGGCACTCCAAGAGAATTTACAACTATCACAGTAACAGACGGTATTGCAATGGGTCATGCTGGAATGAAAGCATCATTAATAAGTAGAGAGGTAATAGCTGATTCTGTTGAACTAACAATGCGAGGTCATTGTTATGACGCACTAGTTGGTCTGGCAGGTTGTGATAAATCTTTACCAGGACTTATGATGGTAATGTTGAGATTAAATGTACCATCTGTTTTTATCTATGGTGGCTCAATTCTCCCAGGAAGGTTTAAAGGTAAAGATGTTACAATCGTCGATGTTTTTGAAGGTGTCGGTAAATATTCCACTGGATCTATGTCCAAAAAAGACCTGGATGAATTAGAAAGCTTAGCTTGTCCATCTGCAGGATCTTGTGGAGGTCAATTTACAGCTAATACAATGGCATGCGTGTCCGAAGCTATCGGTTTAGCACTACCTGGATCAGCTGGAACACCTGCGATTTATGAATCTAGAGATAAATTTGCTGTCTCAAGTGGCGAGGCAGTTATGAATTTATTAAAACATAATATTAGACCAAGAGATATAGTTACTAGGAAATCTCTCGAAAATGCAGCTGTTATTGTTGCTGCTTCTGGTGGATCAACTAATGCAGCTTTACATCTTCCTGCGATAGCTAATGAAGCAGGCATTAAATTTACTCTTGAAGACGTTACAAATATTTCAAAAAAAACTCCTTATATTGCAGATTTAAAACCTGGAGGAAAATTCGTAGCTAAAGACTTATATGAAATTGGTGGTGTACCTATTTTAATTAAAGCTTTACTTGAAGGAGGATTGTTACATGAAGATTGTTTGACTGTAACAGGTAAAACAATTGCTGAAAATCATAAAAATGTAAAATTTCCTATTGATCAAAAAATCATTTACCCAACTTCTAAACCTTTAAATTCGACAGGTGGATTTGCTGGACTAAAAGGAAATTTAGCACCAGATGGAGCTATACTTAAAGTTGCTGGAATGAAAAGAAAAAGTTTTAATGGTAAAGCAAAATGTTTTGATGACGAAGAATCTGCTCTAAATGCAGTACTTAGTAAAAAAATAAAAGCAGGTGATGTAGTTGTCATTAGATATGAAGGTCCCAGAGGTAGCCCTGGTATGCCAGAAATGCTTTCAACGACTGGAGCTATTTATGGTCAGGGTCTTGGTGAAAAAGTTGCTCTTATTACGGATGGTCGCTTTTCTGGTGGAACTCATGGTTTTTCAATTGGACACGTTGGACCAGAAGCTGCACTCGGCGGTCCAATTGCACTCATTAAGGATGGAGATTTAATAAACATAGATATTGATAAAGGAATTTTAAATGTTGAACTTAGTGAAAAAGAACTCAAACTTAGAAAAGAAAAATGGAAACCTAAAGTTGTAGAATACACTTCTGGCACTCTTTGGAAATACGCTCAATCCGTTGGCCCAGCTTTTGAAGGAGCCGTAACTCACCCCGGTGGATCAAAAGAAAAAAAATGCTATGCGGATATTTAGCAATTAAATGCGAATAAGACCAATAATCTTATGTGGTGGCGCTGGTACAAGGATATGGCCACAATCCCAAAAAAATTTACCAAAACAATTTATCGATTGGGGAGGGTGGACTTTGTTTGGAAAAACATTGCAAAGAATTAAAAGTCCAATTTTTGATTTTCCAATTATCACAACAAATTTAACCTATTTAAAATTAATTAAAGCTGAACTTAAAAAAAATAAAATTAAAAAATATAGAATAATTCTTGAACCCTCTAAAAAAAATACAGCTCCCGCTATACTAGCGTCAGCGTTAATAAAAGAAATTCCAATGAGTCAGCCACTAGTTTTTTTTTCCTCAGATAACATAATTGGAAAAATAAATATATTTAATAAGGCTATTTTTAACCATTCAAAATATTTAACGGACAACAATATTTTTATATTTGGTATCAAACCAATATCACCTTCTTCTGAGTACGGGTATTTCTTAAGCAAAAAAGTTAAGAACAATATAAATAAAGTAACAAAATTTATTGAAAAGCCCAATAAAAGCCTGGTTAAAATAATCTTAAAGAAAAAAGGATATATGAACGCAGGTATTTTTTATGCCAGAAAAGATTCATTAATTAATAACTTTAAAGTTAATCAGCGTTCCATCTATAGAAATTGTGTTGATTCTGTTAAAAAGTCAATTTTGAAGAAAAATGTATATTATTTAAACAAATCATACTTCAATAATATTAAAGAGATATCTTTTGACTACGCAATTTTGGAAAAATCTAAAGATGTAAATGGTATAAAATTGAATTTACCTTTAATTGACTTGGGAAATTGGAAAGAAATATGGAAGTTTTTTAAAAAAAAGAATTCACTTCATTTAACTAAAAAAAATACATTTTATAGACCATGGGGGAAATATATTAATTTATTTACTGGAAAAGGGTTTCTACTAAAAGAATTAGTTATCAATTCGAATTCATCTATTAGTTTGCAGAAACATTTACATAGATCTGAACGTTGGTTTGTTAACTCTGGTAGACCGCGGATAACAATAAATAAAAAAGTTTCCTTTAAAGAAGTAAATGATACCGTAATAATTCCAAAGAATACAATTCACAGGATCGAAAATATTTCCAAGAAACCTGTTCAAATAATTGAAGTTCAGATGGGAGATATTCTGAAAGAAACTGATATAGTTAGGTATAAAGACATTTACGGAAGAATTAAATAAAAGTACATTCTATTGGAACGTGATCTGAAGGCTTTAATTGACTCCTTATTTTTTTAATAATTTCTACTTTTTTAACTTTATCAATTAAATTATTTGTTAACAATATATGGTCAATTCTTAAACCATTATTTTTCTGCCAAGATCCTTTTGTATAATCCCAAAAAGTATAATTTCCTTCTTTTTTATCAACATTTCTAAATGCATCAACGAATCCCAGATTTATTATTTCACGATATTTTTTCCTTATTTCTAATCTAAATAACGCATCATCAATATATTTTTCTGGTTCATTTGCATCTATATTTTCTGGAATAATATTAAAATCTCCCGCAATTATCATCGGTTGATTTAATTTTATTTTTTTTTTTAAATATTTAATTAATAAATCTAACCAATTTATTTTATAAGTATATTTATCTGTATCAACAGGATTTCCATTTGGAATATAAATATTAATTAATTCGACATTTTTTTTATTTAATTTGATATTTCCAGATATAATTCTTGATTGTTTAACTTTGTCACCAGGCAAAATTTTGTTTACATTTTCTAAATTTACTTTTGATAGAATTGATACTCCATTATAACTTTTCTGCCCACTTACATACGAAACGTATCCTAAATTATTTATTTCATCAAAAGGGTATGTTATTTCCTGTGTTTTTATTTCTTGTAGCAACAGTATATCTGGAGAATTTTTTTTTATGTAGTCTTTTAGATTATCAATTCTAGCTCTTATAGAATTAACATTCCAGCTACTTATCTTCATTATAAAGAAAAAGATATTCCGCAACCACAAGAAGATTTTGTTTTTGGATTAGTTATTTTAAAAGAACTACCTATCAATTCATGAGCAAAATTTACCTCAGAACCCTTTAGCATTTCTAGTGAAGATTTATCTATTACAATATTTTCATGCTTAAGATCATTTTCATCTATAAGTTTGTCAAATGTAAAATCATATTTAAACCCAGAACATCCACCACCTTTTACGGCAATTCTAAAAAACGTACCTACTGGTTTATTTGATACAAGCTGATTAATTTTTTCCACAGCCTGTTTACTAAAATTTATTTCTTTAATCATTTAATTCTGTTTGTTTGTAATATAATCCTCTTATTCAAATTATGCAAAAAGATTTTAAAGAGAAATATTTAAAGCCATATGCTACCAAAAGCACTAATAGCAAAGGTAGAGTTTTCAATGAGGATGAAAATTCAATAAGATCACCATACCAAAGAGATAGAGATAGAATTATTCATTCATCCTCATTTAGAAGATTGAAGCATAAAACTCAAGTATTTGTTAATACGGAAGGAGATCATTATAGAACCAGACTCACCCATTCAATGGAAGTTTCTCAAATTGCTAGAACTTTAGCTCGCGCTTTGGGTTTAAATGAAGACTTATGTGAAACTTTAAGTTTGGCTCACGATTTAGGTCATACTCCCTTTGGGCACGCAGGAGAGGAAATTTTAAATGAATGTATGATTAATTATGGTGGATTTGATCACAACATTCAAACACTAAGGATAGTAACTTTAATTGAAAGTAAATATTATAAATTTGTAGGATTAAATCTTACATTAGAAACTTTAGATGGATTATTTAAACACAATGGGCCAGTTAAAGAACTTGATAAAACTAACAAAATATTAAATTTAAGCACGCTAAATAATAAAATTAAATTTAGTCAAAACCCATCGTTAGAAGCTCAAGTAGCATCCATAGCTGATGATATTGCGTACAACAACCATGATTTAGAAGACGGATTTAGAGCTGGGCTTTTTACAATTAATGAATTTGCTTCTAAACCTTATATATCAAAGTTAATTAATAAACATTTAAAAAACATTAAAATTTTTAGAAAAGAAATTATTATTAATCAAATTATAAGAGATTTAATTAATCTTATGGTAAATGATGTTATCAAAACAACTAATAAAAATTTAAAAATCTACAAACCAAAAAAAATAGCTGATATTTATAATCAGAATAAACTTACAGTAAGTTTTTCAAATGAAATGAAAGTTATCGATAGAAACATAAAACAATTTTTAAAAAAAAATATGTATAATAATAAAAAAGTTATTGTAAATACAAATAAAGGTAAAAAAATAATAAAAAAACTTTTTAAAAGTTTATTAAAAAATCCAAAAAAATATATAAGTAATGAATTGTTAAATAGAGAAGAAAAGGAGAGAGTAATCTCAGACTTTATAGCGGGTATGACTGACAGATATGCTATAACCTTATACAAAAAGATAAAATGAACTTATTTACTGATTATCAAAAAAAGCTACTGATTGCACTCAAAGAGATTAAAAAAAAAAATATTTTAGATTTTCCTGAAAATTTTAATAGTCATTCAGTTGAATTGCCACCCAAAGAACAATCTGCAGATATATCTACAAACATTGCGATGTTGCTAGCTAAGTATAATAAAAAAAATCCACTTGACCTTGCTAATTTAATTAAAAAAGAATTTTTAAATATATTTAATGAGTTTGATAAAATTGTTGTTGCCAAGCCTGGTTTTCTCAACATAAGTTTTAAAATAGATTTTTGGAAAGATTATGTTAATCAAATAATTAAGTTCAATCTAAAGTTTGGATCTAATTTAGGCCTAATTAAAAAATATAATATAGAATTTGTGTCCGCTAATCCAACTGGACCTCTTCATGTCGGTCATTGTAGAGGTGCTATAATAGGCGATGTTCTTTCTAATTTACTAAAGTTTAATGGTCATAATGTAACCAAAGAGTATTATGTTAATGACTATGGGAATCAAATTAAAAACTTCGTAGATTCTGTTTATTATAGAATATTAGAATTAAAAAAAGAAAAGCCTTTTCCTATTGATGAAAATCTTTATCCTGGTGAATATATAATTGATATAGCTAAAAAAATAATTGCAAAAAATAATACTATTGATCTTAAATCTAAAGATAACATTTATAAACAATTAGAAAAAGATTCGTTAGATCAATCTATTATGCTAATTAAAGAAAATTTGACATCAATTGGAGTTTCTCACGATAACTTTGTCTACGAATCTTCTTTAATAAAAAATAACGAAGTTCAAAAAACTGTTAAAATCTTAGAAGATAATAAGTTTGTTTATAAAGGAAAATTACCTCCCCCTAAAGGTGAGCTAACAAAATCATGGAAACCTCGAGATCAATTACTTTTTAAATCGACTTTATTTGGTGATGATGTAGACAGAGCTTTGCATAAGGAAGATAATTCTTGGACTTATTTTGCTGGTGATTTAGCTTACCACTCAAATAAAATAAATAGAGATTATGATTTTTTAATTAATGTACTAGGAGCTGATCATACCGGTTATATTAAAAGAATTTCTGCTGCTGTTAAAGCTTTATCAAAAGATAGGACTAAACTTATTTGTAAAGTATCTCAATTAGTTAAACTTTTTAAAAAAGGTAAACCTTTTAAGATGTCAAAACGAAAGGGTGATTACGTAACAGTCGAAGATTTGGTAAGAGAAGTAGGCAAGGACTCTGTTAGATTTATTATGTTGAATCGCAGTAATGATGTTGAATTAGATTTTGATTTTCAAAAGGTAACTGAGAAATCAAAAGAAAATCCTGTTTTTTATGTTCAGTACGCATACGCTCGTATTAACTCTATATTTAGGATGGAAAATATTAACGTTGAAAATGATTTATCGATTGATACTAAAAATATTATTTTTAACGAACATGAAATTGAAATACTCAAAAAAATTTCAGAATGGCCTAAGTGCGTAGAAGTCTCTGTTATCAAGCTTGAGCCACACAGATTACCTTATTATTTATACGACTTATCTACTTTATTTCATTCATACTGGAATTTAGGTAGCACCAATAAAGATTTAAGATTTATTCACAAAGATCTAAATATTAAGAATTCAAGATTGCTACTTTTAAAAGCACTGTCTATTGTAATTAAAAATGGTATGACAATTCTTGGTGTTTCAACACCTAAAAGTATGTAATGAAAAAAAATATTAAAGAGATATTATATCTTTCCTCATTCATTGTTTTTTTTATCTTATCTTTTATTTTTTATACATCTGAAAACAATGTTACAAGTATGCAAAAAACAAGAGCTTTTCATAATGCTAAATTAAATGATGTAATTGATCATTTACCACTTCTAAAAAATGATACCAGTAGCATAATTGAGTATAGCAATGATTTAGAAAATTTTAAAAAAAAGAAAAAAAAATTTTTATTTTTTGAACTTTTAGATAAATAATTCTATGAATAGAAAAGCTTTAATAGTCGGAATTAAAGGAATTGTATTATCTCGTCATGAAGTCTTGTTTCTTAAAAAACAAAAACCTTGGGGTATAATTCTATTCTCACGAAACATTAAAAGTTTGGATCAATTAAAAAAACTCGTTGATAAAATAAAATATATCTTTAAAGATAAAAATTATCCTATACTGATAGATCAAGAAGGTGGCCGAGTATCACGCTTAAACAAGATTATTGATTTCACAATATTTTCTCAAGGTTTTTTTAGCAATTTATATAAAAAAGATAAATTTTTTTTCAATACTAATTTTAGAATCTATGTAGATTTAGTTTGCCAAATAATGAATTATGTTGGAATAAATATTAATACCATCCCAGTTTTAGATGTATTAAGAAAAAACTCACATAGTATAATTGGCGATAGATCTTTCTCTTCTAATCCTGATTTAGTTTCGAAAATGGGAAATATATATATCAAATCATTTAATATGAACAAAATTGCTACAGTAACAAAACATATACCAGGTCATGGTTTATCCAAGTCAGACAGTCATAAAAAATTACAATCAATTAATATTGAAAAAAATAAACTCATTAATATTGACTTCAAGCCTTTTAAAAAGTGCAAATCTTATTTTTCAATGACCGCTCACATTATCTATAAAGCTTATGATCCTAATTTCACCGCCACTCATTCAAAAATTATTGTTAGGAAAGTAATAAGAAAAATAATTGGTTTTAAAGGCATTCTTATATCTGATGATATTTCAATGAAATCATTAAAGTATGGACTAACAAATAATGCTCTAATGGCATTAGATGCTGGTTGTAATATTATCTTACATTGCAATGGAAACATCAATGAAATGTGGAAACTCTCAAAAGTTATACCCAACATTGATATATTCACGCAAAAAAAAACATCACAATTTTATAAGTTTTTAGGATAAAATATATATTATTCAATTTAAGAATTAATAAATATGAAAATAGAAATTGATAATTATTCAGGACCTTTAGAAGTTCTTTTAGACTTAGCTAAGCTACAAAAAGTTGATCTCACAAGCATATCGATAACTCAATTAGCAGATCAATACATCAATTTTATTAATCGAGAAAAAACAATTAAATTAGATATAGCTGCAGATTATTTGCTAATGGCTACGTGGTTAGCCTATTTAAAATCAAAGCTTCTACTGCCCCAAGAAGATACTGATGAATTTATAGCGTCAGAAGTTGCTGAAAAGTTAAAACTTCAATTAAAAAAACTCGAATTAATTCGTCTATTATCTGATAGATTATTAAAAAAAAAAAGATTAGGATTTGAAGTGCGTACACGAGGTATGCATGGAGGTATTAAGTTATTAACAAAGTCAGAATATCGTATTTCTTTATACGAATTATTAAAAGCATACTCTAACACTTTAATGAAAAGAAATTTTCAAACTATGAATATACCAAAGTTGCCTTTTTGCACCACTGAACAGGCAATTGAAATTATTAGAAAAAATATTAAGAGCTTAAATAATTGGAGATCTTTCACTGACCTCATACCTAAAAATTTTAAGAATAATAGTAAACTTAAAAAATCTGGTATAGCAGGTTTTTTCTCTGCTTCTCTTGAGTTAACTAAAGAAGGCTTGTTAGAAATTATGCAAAAAAAAGATTTTGATAAAATTTTAATCAAGGAAAGAAAATGAATAAAAAAAAAGATTTAAAAATATTAAATTTCCCAAACACTGCCATTGAATCCGAACGTCAAATAGAAGCAATTTTATTTGCTGCTGAGGAACCTTTAGATTTAGAAACTATTAAATCAAGAATGACAAAAAAGGCAGATGTTCAGAAAACCTTAGATTCTCTTGAGACGCAATATAAAAATAGAGGATTTAACCTTATTTCTATAGCAGGTAAATGGTCTTTTCGAACTGCAAAAAATCTTTCAAAATTAATGAATTTGCAAAAATCTAAAGAAAAAAAGTTATCTAAAGCAGCTGTAGAAACCCTATCAATAATAGTTTATCATCAACCTGTAACCAGATCTGAAATTGAAGAAATTAGAGGTGTTGCTTTTGCTACCGGAACACTTGAAATTTTATTACAACTTAATTGGGTTAGACCTTCTGGCAGAAAAAATGTCCCTGGCAAACCAATTCAATATATTACTACTGACGATTTTTTAAGTCATTTTAATATACAAAAATTATCTGATTTACCCAATGTTGAAGAACTTACTTCAGCTGGTTTAATTGACACTGGTAACGTTAGCGCCTCTATATTTGGTGCTGGAAAATTTTTTAAAGAACAAACAGAAGAAAAAAAGGATAATATTTATTCAAATATAGACGATATGTTAAGTAGTTCTTTAAAACCAGAGGATGAGTAAAAGATATCTTTAACAAACGCTTAAAATTGTATATAATTTAATGATGAGTATAGGTTTTTGGCAAATAGCTATTGTAGTAGTTTTGGTCGTTCTTCTTTTTGGAAGAGGTAAAATATCATCTTTAATGGGTGATGTTGCTAAAGGAATAAAAAGCTTTAAAAAGGGAATGTCCGACAATACTGATTTAACTGATTCCACGTCATCGGATAATACCTCTAATAAAGATAAAAATTCTGAGAATAAATAGTTTGTTATGCCACAAATTGGATGGTTCGAGATACTAGTTGTTGTAATCTTAGCTATACTAATTATTGGTCCAAAAGATTTCCCAGTCATGTTAAAATCTATTGGCCGTATGGTCTCATCCTTAAAAAAATATTTTAATGATATTCAGAGAGATATTTCAACTTTAGAAAATCCCATAGATGAGAACTTTGATATAGATGAGAATGATAAAAATAAAGTAGAAATTAAGAAAAAAGATGAATAATGACAAAACTACTCAAGGGACTTTCGTTGAGCATCTTACTGAATTAAGGTCAAGGTTACTTAAATCATTTATTTATTTATTTATATTTTTTATAATATGTTATTTTTTTGCTGAAGAAATTTATTCATTTTTAGTTGAACCATATTCAAATGCAGTGAAAAACGATTCTATAGATCGACGTTTAATTTTCACAGCCTTGCATGAAACTTTTATTTCATACTTAAAGATTGCCTTTTTTTCAGCTATGTTTATTTCTAGTCCAATAATATTATTACAGGTATGGAAGTTTATTGCACCTGCTCTTTATAAAAATGAGAAAAAAGCTTTATTACCCTACTTAGTAGCCACACCTACATTATTTCTTCTTGGTGGAATGTTAGTTTATTATTTGATTATGCCACTAGCAATAAAATTTTTTTTAAGCTTTGAAACATTGGGTAGTGCAAATAATCTTCCTATACAGCTAGAAGCTAAAGTTAATGAATACTTATCTTTAATTATGAGACTTATCTTTGCATTTGGTTTAAGTTTTCAATTACCCGTTTTATTAAGTTTATTAGCAAGAGTAGGTTTTGTTGATTCCGAATATTTAAAAAAAAGAAGAAAATACGTAGTCATAATAATTTTTGTTGCAGCAGCTATATTGACTCCACCGGACCCAATAACCCAAATAGGGTTGGCAATACCTTTGTTGTTACTTTATGAATTATCTATAATATCTGTGAAATTTATAGAAAAAAAGGATAATGATGCATAATATTAAATCTATTAGAAAAAATCCTGATTTTTTTAAAAAAAAATTCTCTGATCGAAATTTTAATATCAAACTAGACCATTTGTTAAATTTAGATAAAACAAACAGAAATCTAATAGAAAAAAAAGAAAAATTTGAGCAAGAAAAAAAAAGTATTTCACAAAAAAAAGACAAAAAATTATTTTTAAAATCTAAAGATTTATCTACAAAAATTGAATCTTTAGCTGAAGAACAAATTAAAGTTCAAATTGAAATTAATAATATTTTAATGTCTGCTCCAAATATTGCTTTAGATGATGTTCCTGTTGGTGAAGATGATAAAGCAAATTTGTTAGTTAAAAAAGTTGGTGTAGTTAAAAAATTTTCTTTTTTACCAAGATCTCATTTTGATATTGGACAAAAATTAAATTTAATGGACTTTAATCTTGCAACAAAAACTTCAGGGACCAGGTTTGTTTTTTTAAAAAATGATTTAGCTTTATTGGAAAGAGCCATATCTAATTTTATGCTTGATATACATACAAAAGATTTTGGATACCAAGAAATATCTCCACCTTTAATAGCAAATGAATCAACAATGTTTGGCACCGGTCAATTACCAAAGTTTGAATCTGACCAGTTCGAAATTAAATTAGATGAAGAAAATATTAGAAAATTTCTTATTCCTACTGCAGAAGTTATTCTTACCAATATAGTTAGAGAATCATTTATTAATATTGATGAATTACCTTTAAGATTTGTAGCTTCGACACCATGCTTTAGAAAGGAAGCTGGTAGTTACGGAAAAGACACAAAAGGAATGATCAGACAGCATCAATTTTATAAAGTTGAACTAGTTAGCATTGTTAACCCGGAAAATTGTTTTGATGAGTTGAACAGAATGACTGAATGTGCCCAGGAAATTCTAAAGAAATTAAAGTTGCCCTATAGATTAATTCAATTATCAACCGGTGATATGGGTTTCAGTGCAGAAAAAACTTTTGACTTAGAAGTGTGGATACCATCTGAAAACCAGTACAGGGAAGTATCAAGCTGTTCTTCCTGTGGTCAATTTCAAGCAAAGAGAATGAAAACAAAGTATAAAAATAAAAAAAATGAATCAGATTTTGTCGGAACTCTCAATGGGTCTGGATTAGCTATTGGGAGAACACTAATTGCTATAATGGAAAATTACCAAGAAAAAGATGGCAGTATAACAATTCCAGATGTACTTATCCCTTATATGCATGGTAAAAACTCTATAAGATAATTTTATTGTTTATTTTTTTTATTTAGTATATTTATAAAGAAATTAAGGAGGTCATATGCAAGGTTCAGGTATAGCACAATTTATTCCACTAATTTTAATATTTGTTATTTTTTATTTCTTTCTAATTAGGCCACAACAAAAAAAAATTAAAGACCATAAATTTATGGTTTCACAATTAAAGCGTGGTGATGAAATTATCACGTCAGGCGGCATTATAGGCAAAATTGAAAAAGTTTCTGATAATGATCAAATTGAATTAACAATAGCAGAAAATGTTACTGTCACTATAATTAGATCCACTGTTCAAAATCTGCTAAATAACCCACAAACAAAAAAATAAATATATTCAGTGCTTTATTTTTCGAAACTAAAATTAGTTACTTTATATTTTATAATTGCAGTTTTTTCTCTATTCGCTCTTTTGAATTTTATAAATAATGATAATACTTTTTTATTATCAAAAAAGGTTAATCTAGGATTAGATTTGCAAGGCGGTTCTTATCTTTTACTAGAAGTTGATTCGTCTCCAGTTATTAAAGAAAAAATTCAAAATAAACTTTTATTATTAAGAAAAATATTAAAGGAAAATAAAATTAAATATAAAAAATTAAAAATAAACAAAAACTATATTAATTTTATTATACAAGAAAAAGATGTGGAAAATTTTAATAACTCTTTTAATAAAAAGGATTATGCATTTAATCCTTTTTACGTTCAATATAATGCTAATGAAATGGAGTATTCTATTAAAGATAATCTAGTTAAAATTAATTATACAAAATATGGTTTAATTGAAATTAAAAAAACTACATTAGAACAATCTCTAGAAATAGTTAGAAGAAGAATAGATGAAACAGGAACCAAAGATCCCACTATCGTTAGGAGCGGTAACGATAGAATCTTAATAGAATTACCGGGTCTTGATGACCCAAACAGAGTGAAGAAGCTTTTAGGTAAAACAGCAAACTTAACTTTTAGACTAGTTTCAAACACTGAAGATAGTTTTGGGGCTGAAATGCTACCCTTCGAGGACGACTCTGAAACATTATCTATAAATAAAAGAGTTATATTGAGAGGTGACAGCCTTGATAATGCTACACCTTCTTTCGATAACCAAAATAATACAGCTATAGTAAATTTTTCTCTTGATAGAATTGGAGCTAAAAAGTTTGCTAGGGTAACCAATGAAAATCTTGGTAGAAGATTGGCAATAGTTTTAGATAATAAAATTATAAGTGCTCCAGTAATTAGAGATGCAATTCTAGGTGGCGCTGGACAAATATCTGGAAATTTTACTTTTCAATCAGCCACTGACTTAGCGTTACTTTTAAGATCAGGTGCATTACCAGCTCCGTTAACTATCATAGAGGAAAGAACAGTTGGCCCTGACTTAGGCGAAGATTCTATCAAAGCAGGAACCATATCTTTGTTGATTGGATTTTTACTAGTAATAATTTATATGTTTTTCAAATATAAAATCATGGGATTGATTGCAAATATAGCACTTATTACAAATTTAATACTTCTTATTGGAATTTTAACAATTTTAGAAGCAACTTTAACACTTCCAGGAATAGCTGGAATAATTTTAACAGTAGGTATGGCTGTTGATGCAAATGTATTAATTTTTGAGAGAATAAAAGAAGAAATGAAAATAGAAAAAACTAATATTCATGCATTTGATATGGGTTATAAAAAAGCCCAATCTGCCATTTTGGACGCAAATATAACAACACTTATATCTTCAGTTATACTTTTTTTTCTTGGCTCTGGTCCGGTGAAAGGATTTGCCGTTACTTTAGGTATTGGAATTATAACAACTTTATTTACAGCATATTTTTTAGCTAGACATTTATCTTCTCTTTATGTGATGAGAAATAAAGAAAGTAAAATTAAAATATGATTTTTAATGTATCAAAAAATTTTAATTTCTATCAATATTATAAAAAATTTAGCTTAATATCTTTAATCTTTATTATTTTTTCAATTTTTACACTTTTGTATAATGGGCTTAATTTGGGTGTTGATTTTAAGGGAGGTACTTTAATTGAAATTAGAACCGAAGATAGAAATGTTGATATATCAAAAATTAGAACTTCATTTTTAAATATGAATTTAGGAGATGTTACTGTAAAAAATTTTGGTAATAAAAAAGACTTTTTAGTAAAAATTGAAATGATTGATGCTGAAAATGAAACGTTTATTTCTTCGATTCACGATAAGCTTTCTTTAGACTTAGGTGCGGATGTTAATTTTAGAAGAGTAGAAAAAGTTGGTCCCAAAGTTAGTGGGGAACTACTAAAAGATGGATTGCTTGCTATTACGTTAGCTTTAGCTGCAATGTTATTTTATATATGGATAAGATTCGAATGGCAATTTAGTCTAGCTGCAATAGCTGCTATTATTCATGATGTTGTAATTACCATGGGTGTATTTTCTTTTTTTTCATATGAAATCAACCTCTCAATTGTTGCAGCAGTATTAACAATTGTAGGGTACTCAATGAATGATACTGTAGTAATTTTTGATCGTATTAGAGAAAACTTAAAAAAATATTCGAAAATTCCTATTTCAGAAATATCAAATAACTCGACAAATGAAACTTTATCAAGAACCATAATTACATCAACAACCACTTTATTGGCTTTGGTATCTATCTACTTATTTGGTGGCGCTATACTAAAAGGTTTTTCTTTTGCTATGATATTAGGTGTTATAGTTGGCACATATTCCTCAATTTTTGTTGCCACACCAATACTAAATTATACCAATGTTAATTCCAAAACTATTTTAAAAGAGGAAATTTAATTTTTACTAATATAAATTTTGTGCCATTACCATTGTTAGTAACATTGGTAAAGAAAGCAGCGTGTTTACTCTAGATGTTAACATTGCTGTTTTTGCAGACTTAGCTTTTTCTTCTGGACTAACCTCAACCATCCCAAGTGCTTTTTTTTGATTTGGCCAGATTATAAACCAAACATTATATGCCATAATTATGCCAAGCCACATCCCAATTCCAATAGCAGCATTTTTTCCACCGCCACTACCTATACCTAAAGTCATTGCCTGATGAACATAACCATTTAAAGTTGCAACAATTAAACCTGTAACTATTGTAGCTAACGCAGCCCATCTAAACCAAAAAAGAACAGCAGGAGCTATTACTTTTCCTATTGCAGGTTTTTGTTCATCTGGAATTTTTGGCATGCTAGGTATTTGAACAAAGTTTAAATACCAAAGAAGGCCGATCCACATTATCCCAGCAAGGACATGTAAATATCTGAACAGCCAACTCCAAAACAGTTGATCAAATGACCAATCTCCTCCTGAATAGAATAATCCAACAAAAAGAAGAATTGCCAATCCAATGGAAAGATGAATTGTTTTTGACAGAGACTGTAAAATTGAAACCATGATTTCTTATAGCATTTTTTAACTTAATAACTAAGCAGTTTTTTTCATTTTTGTGTTGATAATTTGTTTTAAAAAATTACCCGTATAGCTTGTTTTTATTTCGCTAACTTTTTCAGGATTACCTTCTGCTATTATTTCCCCTCCATTGACGCCACCTTCAGGGCCCATATCAACTATCCAATCTGCTGTTTTTATTACATCTAAATTATGTTCAATAACGACAACTGTATTTCCTAAAGCTACAAACGTTTGTAGAATTTCAAGCAATTTTTTAATATCATGAGCATGCAAACCCGTCGTTGGTTCGTCTAGAATGTACAATGTTCTACCGGTAGATCTTTTAGATAACTCTTTGGCTAATTTAATTCTTTGTGCCTCACCCCCAGAAAGAGTAGTCGCTTGTTGTCCTATTTTAATATAACCAAGACCAACCTTTTTTAACGTTAGGAGTTTTGACCTTACCGTAGGTATATTTATAAAATAATCACAACCTTCATCAACACTCATATTTAAAACATCAGCAATATTTTTATCTTTAAATCTAATTTCTAATGTTTCTCTGTTATATCTACTACCTTTGCAAACGTCACAAGAAATATATACATCAGGCAAGAAATGCATTTCATAAGTAATAACTCCATCACCTTCACAAGATTCACATCTTCCACCTTTTACATTGAAAGAAAATCTTCCGACTTTATATCCTCTTGTTTTTGACTCTGGTAAATTTACAAACCAATCTCTTATGGGTCCAAATGCACCAGTATACGTTGCAGGGTTTGACCTAGGTGTTCTTCCTATAGGAGATTGATCAATATCAATAATTTTGTCGATCTGTTCTACACCTTTATAATTTTTAAAAGCTTTAGGTAATTTTCTCGATTTATTATTATTAAGGATTAAGTTTAGTGCATTATATAAAGTATGCAGTATCAATGTAGATTTTCCACTACCAGACACACCTGTAACACAAGTGAATGTCCCTAAAGGTATTTTTAAATTAATGTTTTTTAAGTTATTCCCTGTAGCGCCTAAAATTTCTAGGAATCTACCGTTTTTAGCTGTTCTTCTTTTATGTGGAATATGTATATTCATCTTCTTAGATAAATAGTTACCAGTAATACTATTTTTATTTTTTGTTATTTCTTTTAAATCTCCTTGAGCAACTACATAACCTCCATTAACACCAGCCTCAGGTCCTAAATCAATAATGTGATCAGCATTCTCCATAGTTTCTGTATCATGCTCTACTACAATGACAGTATTTCCTAGATCTCTTAATCTTTTTAATGCTTTAATTAATTTTACATTATCTTTTTGATGTAATCCGATGGAAGGTTCATCCAGAACATACAGGACACCTGTGAGACCAGATCCAATTTGTGAAGCCAATCTTATTCTTTGTGCCTCACCCCCAGAAAGTGTTCCAGATTCACGCGATAATGTTAAGTAATCTAAACCAACGTTTAATAAGAAATCTAATCTTTCATTAATTTCTTTTAATATGTGTTGTGCTATTTTTTTTTCTTTTTCTTCAAGCTTTTCATCTAGGCTTCCAAACCATTTTTTTACTTCAGCAATAGATTTTATAGTGATTTCACTAATATTTAATTTGTCTATTTTAACACACAAAGCTTCATCTTTCAGTCTTAAACCTTTACATTTTTCACAATTAGATTCGCTTTGGTACTGAGAAATTTCTTCACGTTTCCATTCACTCTCTGTTTCTAAAAATCTTCTTTCTAGGTTATTCACAACTCCTTCAAATGTTTTTTTAGTTGAGTATTTTTCATATCCATCATCATAGTTAAATTTTATTTCATCATCATTTGACCCAAAAAGTATTATATCTTTTATTTCTTTAGTTAACTTTTTCCAGGGTTCGTTTAATGAAAATTTATAATGCTTGGCCAAGGATGATAATGTTTGACCATAGTATAAAAATTTTGATTTTGCCCAAGGCTCTATAGCTCCATCGGCTAAAGTTCTTTTTGCATCTGGAACAACTAAATTAGGATCAACATTTAAATTTACCCCTATACCTTCACATTCCTCACAAGCTCCATAAGGACTATTAAATGAAAATAACCTTGGCTCAATTTCCTCAATGGTAAAACCACTTTCTGGACAAGCAAATTTTGATGAAAAAGTAATTTTTTCCACTTTTCTATATTTTTTTGGCAAAGTTTCATTTTCATATTCTACAAATAATAAACCATCAGATAAGTTTAATGCCGTTTCAACACTCTCAGCTAATCTGTTGCCCAAATCGTTATTTACAACTATTCTGTCAACAACAATTGAAATTTCATGTTTAATTTTTTTATTTAAATCAGGAAATTCATCAATGTTATAATAAATTCCATCTACCTTTATTCTTTGAAAGCCTCTTCTTTTATAACCCGCAATTTCTTTCTTGTATTCGCCTTTTCGACCTCTAACTATTGGTGATAATAAATATATGGTGTTTTTTTTTGGCAATTGCATTATTTTGTCCACAATTTCAGCCACGCTTTGTGATTTAATAGGTTTGCCAGTAAATGGTGAATATGGCGTTCCTGCCCTTGCAAATAGGACTCTCATATAGTCATAAATTTCAGTAACTGTAGCAACCGTAGATCTTGGGTTTTTCGATGTATTTTTTTGTTCTATAGCGATAGCAGGGCTCAAACCTTCAATTAAATCGACGTTAGGCTTTTTCATTTTGTCTAAAAACTGTCTCGCATAAGAGGACAAACTTTCAACATACCGTCTTTGTCCCTCCGCGTATATTGTATCGAATGCAAGGGATGACTTTCCTGATCCTGAAAGACCAGTAATTACAATAAATTTGTCTTTAGGTATTTCTAGGGAAATATTCTTCAAATTGTGTTCTTTAGCACCTTTTATAACGATTTTTTTGAGCATTTTTTTAAAATTTAAATCTAACCTATTAATAAAAAGATGGAAATATGTTATATTAGCATATATTAACAATTAATCTTTTAACAAATCTATAAATTATATGGCAGGAAGTCTAAATAAAGTTCTTTTAATCGGCAGATTGGGTGCTGATCCAGAAATTAAACAGATGGTAAATGGTAAGAGTGTAGCAAGATTAAGCTTGGCCACTAGCAATACATGGAAAGATAAAAATACAGGTGAAAAAAAAGAAAAAACTGAATGGCATAGAGTAGTAATTTTTAATGAGGGTCTAGTTAATGTTGTACAACAGTATGTAAAAAAAGGTGCGCAGGTTTATATTGAAGGGCAATTAACTACAAGAAAATGGAGAGATGAAAAAGCTGGAATAGATAAATATTCAACCGAAGTAGTTCTTCAAGGATTTAATTCCTCATTTAAAATTCTAAGTAGTAAAAACAATCAAATAGAAAACATTCAAGAAAACAATAATACAAAAAGTTCACTTCCAGATAGCGAAACTCCACCATCCAATGATTTGGATGACGAAATTCCTTTTTAACATTAATGCAAAAGTCAGAATTAAGATCTAAACCTAATAATCATAAATCAATATTCTTATACGATGAAATGAGCTCATCTTATTTGTCATATGCGATGAGTGTTATAGTTAGTAGAGCGCTACCCGACGTTCGTGACGGACTAAAACCTGTTCACAGAAGAATAATCTTTGCTATGTACAAAGGTGGTTTTGATTGGTCAAGACAATTTAGAAAATCAGCAAGAGTTGTTGGAGATGTTATTGGTAAATATCACCCACATGGAGATCAGTCTGTTTATGATGCTTTAGTTAGATTAACACAAAGCTTTTCTATGAGTCTTCCTTTGGTTGATGGACAGGGTAATTTTGGTTCTATAGATGGAGACCCTCCTGCTGCTATGAGATATACAGAAACAAAATTAGCTAAAGTGTCACAATATTTAATAGATGATATCGAGAAAAACACAATTACTTATAGGAGCAATTATGATGAAACAGAAAAAGAACCAACTGTTTTACCAGCTCAATATCCTAACCTACTTGTAAATGGAGCCGGCGGTATAGCCGTAGGCATGGCTACAAGTATACCACCGCACAACTTAGGCGAAATCATAGATGGCACAATAGCATTTATTGAAAATAGAGATATTACTATTGCTCAGTTAATGAAAAAAATTCCCGGGCCAGACTTTCCAACAGGTGGAATAATTATTGGACAAGATAATTTAAAACAGGGATATAATAAAGGAAGAGGTTCCATTAAAATAAGAGGTGAGATAGATGAAGAAACTTTGAAAAATGGAAGAGAGCGCTTAGTAATTAAATCTATTCCCTACCAAGTAAATAAATCAGTTTTAAATGAAAGAATTGCTGAACTTGCAAGAGATAAAAAAATTGAAGGTATAAGTGATATTAGAGATGAATCAAATCACAAAGGTGTGAGAGTTGTAATTGATCTTAAAAAAAATATTGAACCAGAAATGGTCAAGAGACAGCTTTATAAATTCACCTCAGTAGAATCTTCTTTTGGTTTTAACACACTAGCTATCGTTGACGGTAAACCAAAAATATTAAATTTAAGAGAGTTTATTTCAGAATTTGTTAAATTTAGAGAAATAACATTAACTAAAAAGATAAAATTTGATTTAAAAAAAGCTCAAGAAAAAGCACATATTTTAATTGGGATATCTGTCTCTGTTGAAAACATTGATACTGTAATAAAAATTATTAAAAATTCTGATAATACCGAAATGGCGAGAAAATCTTTATTATCAAAAAAATGGAAAGTAAATAAAACAAGCAAGTTAATCAAGCTGATAAGCTCAGAAAAAGGTGGTTCAAGTTACTCTTTATCAGAAGAGCAAGTTGGCGCAATATTAGAACTAAGACTACAAAAACTAACTGCTTTTGGAATAAATGAAATTGAAACTGAAATTAAAAAACTTTCTTTGCTAATTTCAGAATATGAAAAAATTTTAAAGTCTAAAAAAGAACTTTTTAATGTAATAGTTTCTGAATTAAATAAAATTAAAGATAAATTTTCAGTAAAACGAAGAACAAAGATACTTGATGTTATTTTAAATTATAATATTGAAGAGACAGTACAAAAAGAAGCAGTAGTAATAACAATAACCCACAAAGGTTACATTAAAAGAGGATCGCTCTCATCAGTTAAAATACAAAAAAGAGGTGGTAAAGGTAAAAGCGGAATCAAAACTAGAGACGAAGATTTTGTTGTTGAGATTTTTACCGCAAACTCTTTAACCCCAGTTTTATTTTTTTCGACTCAAGGTCTTGTTTACAAACTTAAAGCCTGGAAAATTCCGCAGGGCACATCAAACTCAAAAGGTAAAACTTTATTTAATCTTTTACCCCTTAAAAGCCATCACTCAATTAGTTCAATTATGCCTTTACCAGAAAATGAAAGTGAATGGAAAAATCTTAAAGTTGTTTTTGCCACCGCTAATGGAAAAGTTAAAAAAAATAGCTTAGAAGATTTTGCTAGCATTCAATCGTCTGGTAAAATTGCTATGAAGCTAGATCAAGACGATAAAATTATTGGAGTCAAAATACTTAAAGATGATCAAGATGTTCTTTTAACTACTAAATTCGGAAAATGCATTAGATTTATGTCTAAAAAATTAAGAATATTTAAAGGTCGATCATCTAAAGGCATCAAAGGTATAGAGTTAGCTAAAGATGATAAAGCAATTTCTTTAGCAGTACTAGACAACACAGGAATGAAAAATAATTCTTCAAACGAGACTAAATCGAAAGATAATAAAACTGAACTTTTGGATAAACAAAAATATATTTTAACTATTACAGAAAACGGATATGGAAAAAGAACCTCTTTTTATGATTATAGAGTTACTAATAGAGGGGGGAAAGGTATTATCGGTATAATCAATTCTTCAAGAAATGGAAATGTTTCAGCCTCATTTCCAGTGAGTTATGGAGATGAAATTCTCCTATCTACAGACAAAGGAAGAGTCATAAGATGTGCTGTAAAAGAAATAAGAAGTGCTGGTAGAAACACTCAGGGCGTTAATATAATTAAACTTTCTGGAGAAGAAAAAGTCGTTTCTGCTATTAAGATTGAGGATACTTTTAAATAAAGATATGAAAAAAATAGGTATATACCCAGGTACTTTTGACCCAATTACTTATGGTCATATAGATGTCATTAAAAAAGCATTACACATTGTTGACAAACTAGTCGTAGCAGTTTCTCACGATCATTCTAGGGATTATTTGTTTTCAGTTGAAGAAAGGGTTTCAATTATTAAAGATTGCCTTTATGGCGATTTAAAGTTTACTAAAAAGAATATAAATGTTTTAAGTTTTAATAGTTTAACAACTACGCTATGTAAAAAATTAAAGACCAATATTATATTTAGAGGATTAAGAGCGGTTTCTGACTTTGAGTACGAGTTTCAACTATCTGGAATGAATAGAAAACTTGAAAAAAAAATTGAAACTGTATTTTTAATGTCAGATGTTGATAATCAAGTTATATCATCAAGATTAGTTAAAGAGATCGCTAAATATAAAGGACAATTAAAAAAATTTTTAACAAAGAGTGTAATTCGCACTATAAAGAAAAAATATGCTTAGAAGTTTAGTATTAATTTTAATTTTCGTTTTTATTTATAAACCCACAAATGCAAAGGAAGATATTATGATACTAAAACTTAAGAATGGAGATGTTGTCATTGAATTGTTCAATGATATTGCACCAAACCATGTAGAAAGATTCAAAACTCTTGCTAAAGAAAAAAAATATGATGGTGTTGTCTTTCATAGAGTAATCGATGGATTTATGGCTCAAACAGGGGATGTTAAATTTGGAAATTCTAAGTCAGAAAATTTTAATCTGAGTCTAGCAGGCACTGGTGATTCAGAGTATCCAAATTTAAAAGCTGAATTTAGTGATTTGCCACATGAGCGTGGAACTTTGTCAATGGCAAGATCAAACGACCCAAACAGTGCAAATAGTCAATTTTTTATATGTTTTAAACCTTCTTCTTTTCTAGATAGACAGTATACAGTTTTCGGCAAAGTATTGTCTGGAATGGAATTTGTTGACCTAATTAAAAAAGGTGCTGGTGATAATGGTGCGGTTGTGGATCCTGATAAAATTATAAGCCTCACATCTAAATAAAAAAACTATCGATGTTAAGTGAAAAATTTTCTTTCAGTTTACTGAAAGAAGATAATGGAGCACGTTTAGGTAGAATTAATACACATAGAGGAACAATAGACACACCTGCATTTATGCCTGTAGGAACTCAAGGAACTGTCAAGTCTGCTTTTATCGAGGATATTAAATTAACCGGTGCACAAATAATTTTATCTAACACATATCATTTAATGATTAGGCCTGGAACAGAAAGAATTAAAAGAGTAGGTGGTTTACATAATTTTATGAATTGTGATTTACCAATCTTAACTGATTCTGGTGGGTTTCAAATTATGTCACTTTCAAAACTTGTAAAAATTGATGAAAAAGATGGTGCTACTTTCAATTCCCATGTAGATGGAAAGAAATTTATCTTAAGTCCAGAAGAAAGTATCAAAATTCAAAAAGATTTAAACTCAGATATTGTGATGGTTTTGGATGAATGCCCAAAATTAACAACAGATAAAAATAAAATTAATAAATCCCTTCAACTTTCTTTAAATTGGGCCGAAAGGTCAAAAAATGAGTTTGGTGACAATCCAAAAAAAGCTTTATTTGGAATAGTTCAAGGCGGAACTTACAACGATTTAAGATTAGAGAGTCTTGATGGATTAAAAAGTATTGGTTTTGATGGTTATGCCTTAGGAGGTTTAGCAGTAGGTGAAACCCAGAATCAAATGTTTAAAGTTCTTGATGCCACCACACCATATATGCCCAAAAATAAACCTAGATATTTAATGGGCGTTGGAACTCCTGCGGATTTGCTTGGTGCTATAAAAAGAGGTGTAGATATGTTTGATTGTGTTATGCCTACAAGAGCTGGGAGAACCGGATTAGCTTTTACCTGGGAAGGAAGATTAAACTTAAAAAATGCAAAATTTAAAAAAGATGATTCACCAATTGATAGTAATATAAACTTAAGAGATTTAAAATCCTATTCAAAAAGTTATATTAATCACTTAATTCATTCAAACGAGATTTTAGCCTCAATGATCTTAACGCTAAATAATATATCTTTTTATCAACAATTGATGGTAAAGATTAGAGAAGCTATTAAAACTAATACTTTTGATAAGTTTTATAATAAATACGTTGATATAATCTAATTTTACTTGTTCTATTCTAAATTTTATAATTGAAAAAAGTTCAAAAGATTATATTAATACGTTTCGTGGGCCCATAGCTCAGTTGGTAGAGCAATTCCCTTTTAAGGAATGGGTCGGTGGTTCGAGTCCACCTGGGCTCACCATATTAACCGATCTTAATTTGAGGGGGGTATGTTAAGATTACCTTAGGTATCCACATTTTTAATTTTTCTATTCTAGTTGCTGCCGAAGGGTGGGTACTCATCCATTCAGGTGGTTCTTGTCCTTTGTTTGCCTCTTTCATACGTTCCCAAATTTTTACAGATTCTCTTATATCGTAACCTGCCAATGAAGAAAATATTAAACCTAGGTAATCTGCCTCGGATTCTTGCTTTCTACCAAAAGGATTATCAATACCAAAAGTTCTTAACATTCCAGCAACATCGACACCTGTAGTTCTTGAGGTATTTGAGATGGCTCCTCCTGTAAATATATCTAGTGCAGTTGTTCCTACATTTAAGATTACACTTCTGCTTGCTCTTTCGATAGAATGTTTGGCTACTGCATGTGCTATTTCATGACCCATTACAGCAGCAAGACCATTTTTGTTTTTGGTGACTTCAAGAATTCCAGTATAAACAGCAATTTTACCACCAGGCATACACCATGCATTTTTAATTTTTTTATTATCAATGAGTATATATTCCCATTGAAAATTAAAAGTAGGGTCTTTTTTATTGATAGAACTAAAATAAGCACTTACAGCATCTTCAATTCTTTTACCTATTTCTTTTATTTCTTCTAATTGTTTTTTGTCATCACTTAAGGGGGCTTTTTTTTTCACATTTTCGTATAATTGAGCTGCCTGTCTATTAATTGAACTTTCTGGTAGTAATTTTAATTGTCTCCTATCAGTAATTGGAGCAGTAGAGCATGCAGGAATTAAAAGTCCACAGCTACAGTATCCAAAATAACTAAGGAATTTTCTTCTATTTATGTTATTACTTTGATCCATGTTTTTAGTACAAAAAAATTTTAAATACTACAAGTTGATCATAAACTATATTCTAACAATTGTATCCGCAAGGAAAATCTATAAAAATTATAAATGAAAAAAAGAAGAAGTATTTTTGCTAAATTTAGAAATTATTTTATGGCAGGTGTCGTTGTTTTAATTCCGTTAGGTATTACTGTTTATTTAACTGTTTTTGTAGTTGAAATTTCATCACTATTATTGCCTAAAGAGTTAAATCCTAATCATTATCTAGGATTTGATATTTTAGGAATTGAAATTCTTATATCAATATTACTAATTACATTAATAGGATGGTTATCACTGTCCTTTTTAGGAAAAAGATTATTAGATCTATTTAATAGTATTTTAAAAAAAATTCCAATTTTAAGAACAATATATTCGGCAATAGGACAAATGACCGAAACATTTACAAAATCTGAAAAAAATAAAAATAACGTTGTCCTAGTTGAATATCCAAGAAAAGGAAGTTGGGCTGTTGGTTTTGCTACAAAAAAGAATTCTGGTGAGATTACTAACAAACTAGGAAAAAATTTAATCAACGTATTCGTTCCCACGACCCCAAATCCTACCAGCGGTTTTCTTCTAATGTTTCCGGAAGAAGACATCGTTTATCTTGATATGAACTTTGAACAAGCATCAAAGTTTATTGTTTCAGCTGGAACTTCTGATACTAATTAATTTTACTTAAGTTTATTTGATTTATTATATCCGCTTTATCAAATAATTTTAATAATACGTTATATTTTTTGAAATCAGCTATATTCACCTCTATGTCTCTAATATTTTTTTCAGCTAAATTAAATAGATCTTCATGATGTATTGGATCAGCCAGTTTAAAATCTTTTATACCGCTTTGCTGATATCCTAGCACATCCCCAAAGCCTCTTAATCTCATATCTTCTTCTGCTATTAAAAACCCATCATTAGAAGATTTTAATATTTTAATTCTTTTCTTAGCGTTTTCACTTAAATTTTTCTTATAAAGCAAAATACAACTGCCCTGTTCATTGCCACGACCAACTCTTCCTCTTAGTTGATGTAATTGTGACAAACCAAATTTGTTTGAATTTTCAATTACTATTAAACTGGCATTTGGAAAGTCTATTCCAACTTCAATAACTGTTGTGGAAACCAAAATATCAATTTTCCTTTCAAGAAAATCATTTAAGACTTTATTTTTTTCAACTTTATCTAGCGCACCATGAATTAATCCGACTCTTTTTGTAAAGTTTTTTTTTAAAAAATTATATTTGTCTATTGCTGCTGTATAGTCTAATTTTTTTGATTCTTTTATTAAAGGACATACCCAAAAAACTTGATTTCCTTTAAATATTTGTTTTTTAACAAATGGCATGATCTCATTTATTTTGTCTTCAGGTTTACTTAAAGTGATAATATTTTTTCGTGAAATAGGTTTTTCAACCAATCTAGATATATCCATATCACCATATGTTGCTAAGACCAAAGAACGTGGTATTGGTGTAGCAGACATCAATAATACATCACAGTCTTTACCTCCTTTTTTGGATAGTTCTATTCTTTGTTTGACTCCAAATTTATGTTGTTCATCTATAATAATTAATCCTAAATTTTTAAAAGATATTTTTTTTTGAAAAAGTGCATGTGTTCCAATTAAAAAATTGGTTTCTCCATTTTTTAAATTATTTATAATTCTTTTCTTTTCTTTTGTATCTGTTTTGCCAGATAATAGTTCTATTGAAATATTGGTTTTACTAAAAATATTTTTAGCTAAATTGTAGTGTTGATGAGCCAAAATTTCGGTAGGAGCCATAAAAGCAACCTGCCATTTAGAGTTGATGGCATTTAATCCAGCTATAAAAGCAATTATTGTTTTTCCGCTACCAACATCACCCTGCAGAAGTCTAAACATTTTAAATTCAGATTTTAGGTCCTCATTAATTTCATTAATAATATTTGTTTGATTTCGAGTTAGTTTAAAATTGAAATTATTAATTAAAACATCAGCGTCATTGTTATTAAATATTTTTTTCTTTTTTTTTATTTTTTTAATTCTTCTACGCACTTCAGATAAGACTAATAAGTTTGCTAAAATTTCATCATAAGCCAATCTTCTATAGTATTTTGATTTAATATTATTATCTTCTTTTTGATGAACATTAAAAATTGCTTCAACCCAGCTTACGTTTCCAATTTTTTCGAGTATTTCTTTGTCAAGCCATTCGTCTAAATCTTTAATTTCTTTTAAAATACTATCAACTAATTTTCGATAAACTTTTTCATTCAAACCATCTGTTAAAGAATATTTAGGCATAACTTTATTAACTAAGCTTTCATTTTCTGCTGCCACAATATAAGTGGGGTTTGTGATTTGGTACTTCTTTTTATAATAATTAATTTTACCACTTATTATAACTACTGAATTTAACTTAAGAATTTTTCTAATATATCCTTCTCGACTATTAAAAAAAATTAGCTCAATTTCACCAAATTCATCAGTACATTTAACTCTGTTTGGCAAATTTCTTATTCTAGGAAAATTGTACTTATCAACTTTAACTTTAATTGTTGTTAACTCACCAATTTCTAGTTTATTCAAAGTTCTTACTTTTGTTCTGTCGGTAAAACCTTTTGGTATAGTCCAAAGCAAGTCAATAACTCTATCTATATTTTTTTTTTTTAATAAGATCTTTGTTTTAGGACCAACATTTTTCAAGAAAGATATATTTTTAGTTAAAAAATCTTGTATCTTTGTTTGATTCATAATTTAATAATATATATTAATTCTTTTTAACTATGGAAAATAATAAACTTTTAAAAAAAAAAATTATTTATAGATCTAAACATAGAGGAACAAAAGAGATGGATTTATTATTAGGTGATTTTGTATATAAATTTATTGACACCTTTAGTGAAAAAGAGCTCACAGAATTAAGCAACCTGCTAAATACTGAGGATGAAACCATATATAATTGGTATTTCAATCGGAGTAGTAAAGTTAAATTTCCCGTAAACCGTGTAACAGAAAAGTTAAAAAAATTTAAAATTTATTAATTTATGCAATGGCAAGATGAAGGGTATTTATTATCAAAAAATAATTTCGATGAAAATTCTATTTTCATTGAAGTTTTTACACTCAATCATGGAAAATATAGCGGAATTGTTTACGGCGGATCATCTAAAAAAAAAAAAAAAATCATGCAAATTGGAAATAAATTTTTTTTAAATTTAAAATCTAAAAATGAAAATAGAATTGGTTATTTTGATATAGAATTGATTAGTCCAATAGCCCCACTGTTTTTTGATGATAAAAAAAGATCAATTTCTATTCTTGCTTCAACTTCTATATTGAAAACTTTACTGCCAGAAAGGCAAGTTAATAGAAAAATTTATGCTAAATTCGAAAATCTAATGAATAATTTAAAGTTATCTGAATGGATTTTTTTATATATATCGTGGGAATTGTCTTTAATTAAGGAACTTGGATTTGAATTAAATTTTCATCAAGATAAGATTTCAAATAGTAATTCCAATTTATTAACACTTAATGATAAAAGTTTCAAAATTCCCAGTTTTCTTCTAAAAAAAAGAAGTTCAAGCTGTATAAGTAAAGCTGAAATTAAGGAGGCTTTAATATTCAATAAAAATATTTTTCTAGAAAATTTTATAACACCAAATAAGCTAAGATTTCCTTTGTCACGAAATTTATTAGAAAAATACTATTAAAAGTTTTAAGATTTAAACTCTTTAACTGGTTAGCTTGCTTGCAATTTCATCAGCAAAGTATGTTACAATTGCACTTGCTCCAGCTCTCTTAAATGACACCAAACTTTCTATCACTGCGTCAGGACTTATTTCTTTATTAATAATTCCATTTTTTATCAAGTTATATTCACCAGAAACTTGATAAGCAAAAACAGGAATCTTAAAATTTTCTTTAACTAGCTTTATTATATCTAAATATGGCATACCTGGTTTGACCATTACGAAATCAGCTCCTTCAGCTACGTCCAAAGCTACTTCACGTAACGCTTCTTTAGAATTGTAAAAATCCATTTGATAATCTTTTTTGTCTCCTCTTAAAGACTTCTTAGATCCAACAGCTTCTCGAAATGGCCCATAAAAGCTTGAAGCATATTTCACTGCATAAGATAAAATTTGAACTGACTTATGACCTCTTTTATCTAAAGCTTTTCTAATTTCTCCAATTCTTCCATCCATCATGTCAGATGGTGCAATTACATCACATCCCATATCTGCCTGCAGTATAGATTGTTTAACTAATATTTTTATAGTTGCATCATTGTCTACTGAGTTTTTTTTTAAAATACCGTCATGACCATGATCTGTATATGGATCAAGAGCTACGTCACACATTATTCCAATTTGGTTCGATTTTTTTTTAATCATTTTCAAGGCTCTGCATACAAGATTATTTTTATTAAGCGCCTCAGTTCCGCAAGAATTTTTTTTTTTAAGCGGGGTATTTGGAAAAAGGGCAATCATTGGTATTTTTTTACTTATGGCTTTTTCAACTAAATTATTAATTTTATCTAAAGAATACCGATAGACACCAGGCATGGACTTAATCGGCTCTTTAATGTTTTTTCCTTCTGTAATAAAAATCGGCCAAATTAAATCATTTGTAGATAAAGTATTTTCTTGCACCAACCTCCTTGACCACTCGGTTTTTCTATTTCTCCTTAATCTTATATTTGGATATGAGCCAATATTTTTCATTTGATAATCATTCTCATTTCAATTTAAAGTTTATATTAACAAGAATACTAATTCTATTGCGACAAAATCTTCCAATTTAATTTATACTATTGATATAAATAATGTATATTGTAATACATTGCTAAAATGATTAATTCAATCGATTTTCATACTGTAAAAGATTTTAAATTTGATATTTCTAAGCTTAAAAAAGCTTTAAGTGAAGTTTTAAAAATTAAAAATTACGATACAGCAAATGGTATTAAAAATTTTGCTGCAATTTGTTTGAATCAAATACCTGGAAATCCCGATTCAATAAAAGGAAATAATACTAGAGGAATATATTGGACTAAGCCTGATCATACTGGAGAAGAAAAACTAAGAGATAAGGCTTTAGATGAAACTCTTTATACAGAATTTGTCAAAGATTTTGAAAACACCTATTTCAAAGAGGTTTATAACCACCTCCAAAAAAAATTTAAACTTGGTAGAGTAAGAATATTGCTAAAGGAACCTAGATCTACTTTGAGTTGGCATAGAGATCCAGAGCCTAGATTACATATACCTATAATAACAAATCCTGGCTGCATGATGGTTATTGAGAATGAAGCCAAACACTTACCTGCTGATGGGTCTGTTTACATTACTAATAATGTAAAATACCACAACGCATTTAATGGTGGTGAAGAAAATAGAGTTCATTTAGTGGCTTGTTTAACTAATTATAAATTTAATTAATTTTAATTATATCAATCATAATATTGTGGTATAAATTGTTATACTGTATATATGTAGATAAATTTTAGCGTAATCAGTGCCAATATATAGAAAAATAAATACTCAACCTATTATTCTTGGATCAGATCATGCTGGTTTTAAGTTAAAAGAATTTGTTAAAAAATTCTTAATTAAAAAAAGGAAAAAAGTTTTGGATATAGGAACTAACAATACCAGCTCAGTTGATTATCCGGATTTTGCACATATATTAGCAAAAAAAATAAAAAATAAGAAACAATTTGGTATTTTGATATGTGGGTCAGGTACAGGAATGAGTATAGCCGCAAACAGACATAAAAATATTAGGGCAGCTTTATGTTATAACGTAAAATCATCTAAATTAAGTCGAAAACATAATAATGCAAATGTAATAACCCTCGGAGCTAGATTGACTAAAAAAAATGACGCATTAAAATGTATTAAAGTATTTTTGGAAACTTCATTTGACGAAGGTAGACACAAAAAAAGAATTAAAAAAATATAAAACTATGAATAAATTAAATAATTATACATCTAGTGATTTCCAAAATTTTTTTGATAATGATTTATCAAAAACTGACCCCGATTTATTTAGTTCAATAAAACTTGAGCTTGAAAGACAGCAACAACATATTGAATTGATCGCATCTGAAAATATAGTATCTAAGGCTGTGCTTGATGCTCAGGGGTCAATAATGACTAATAAATATGCTGAGGGATATCCATCAAAAAGATATTATGGTGGCTGTGAATTTGTTGATAAAGCCGAAGATTTAGCTCTTTCACGTGTTAAAAAATTATTTAATTGCAAATATGCTAATGTTCAACCTCACTCTGGAGCTCAAGCTAATGGTGCCGTATATTTAGCTTTACTGCAACCAGGTGATACTATTTTAGGCATGAGTCTAAATTCTGGTGGTCATCTAACACATGGCGCAAAGGTTTCACTATCAGGAAAATGGTTAAAATCATTTCATTATGAAGTTGATAAAGAAAGTGGTCTTATAGATTATGATTTAGTTGAAAGTCTTGCTGTAGAACATAATCCAAAAATTATTATTGCTGGTGGTAGCGCTTATTCAAGAATAATTGATTTTAAAAAATTTAGAGACATCGCTGATAAAGTAAAAGCATATTTGATGGTTGACATGGCGCATTTCTCAGGTTTAGTTGCTGGTAATGGATATCCTAATCCAGTTGAATTTGCCGATGTTGTAACGTCCACTACCCATAAAGTTTTAAGAGGTGCTAGAGGCGGAATTATTTTATCTAATAATGAAGATATAATAAAAAAAGTTAATTCTGCAGTTTTTCCTGGTTATCAAGGTGGCCCACTAATGCATATTATTGCGGCAAAAGCTGTAGCTTTTCAAGAGGCATTACAACCTTCATTTAAAAATTATGTTAAATTAGTATTATCTAACGCAAAAGTCTTATCTGAAAATTTAAAAAATAATGGATTTAAAATATTTTCAGGTGGTACCGACACACATTTGATGTTGGTGGATCTAAGACCTTTTAATGTAACTGGTAAGGATGCTGAAGTTAGCTTATGCAAAGCTAACATTACTTGTAATAAAAATGGAATACCTTTTGATACTGAAAAAATGACAATTACTTCAGGTATAAGATTAGGAACACAAGCTGCTACCACACGTGGTTTTGAATCTAATGAATTTAAAAAAGTCGGGGATTTGATTACTAAAGTTATTGTAGGTTTATCGAAAAATCTTGATGACAATAGTATTGTAGAAAATGAGGTTAAGAAAGAAGTAATAGAGCTTTGTTCTAAATATCCAATATATAACCACTTAATAAAAAATTAATTATGCTTTGTCCATTTTGTAGAGAAAAAGATACATCTGTCGTAGACTCAAGACCAACTGAGGATGGAACAGCCATTCGGAGAAGAAGAGTGTGCGGTTGCGATAGAAAAGAACGCTTTACTACTTTTGAAAGAGTTCAATTTAGGGAATTAGCTGTAATAAAAACTAATGGTAAAAGAGAACCTTTTGATAGAGATAAAATAGCTAAATCAATCACAATTTCATTACGGAAAAGACCAATAGATACAGAATCTACTGAAAAATTTATATCAAAAATTGTTAGAAATCTTGAAGGCTTAGGTGAGAATGAAATTCCAACAATGACTATTGGAAAATTTATTATGGATGGCCTAGCAGTATTAGATCAAGTGGCATATGTTCGCTTTGCTTCTGTTTACAGAAATTTCAAGGAAGCTAAAGATTTTGAACAATTTATTGGCAACTTGAATGTTTATAAAGAAAAGTAATATCTCAAGAAAATCTTATTTTATGAATCTTGCTTTAATACAAGCAAGAAAATCATTAGGAAATACAAAAACTAACCCATCGGTTGGCTGTTTAATTGTTAAAGATAACTTTATAGTTAGTGCCGGATTTACAGGTTACAATGGAACACCTCATGCTGAGAGAAATGCAATTTCTATAAATAATAAAGATATCAAAAATTCTACTTTATATAGCACTTTAGAACCTTGTTCTAACCATGGAAAAACACCACCATGTGTAAATTTAATAATTAAGTCAAAGATTAAAAAAGTTTTTTTTGCAATTAACGATCCTGATGTTAGATCGTTTAAAAAATCTCAAAAAAAATTTAGAAGTGAAAAAATATCTGTAAAAAGTAATATTAATAAATTTCAATCAAAGTATTTTTATAGAAGTTATATCAAATATAAAAACAAAGATTTACCTTTTGTTACAGGAAAACTTGCTGTATCAAAAGATTTTTACACCATAAATAAAAAAAAAAAATGGATTACCAATACCTATTCTAGAGGCAGAGTTCATTTGCTTAGAAGTTCACATGATTGCCTATTATCTACCTTTGGCACTGTAATTAAAGATGATCCAAATTTTACTTGCAGAATAAATGGACTGGAACACACATCTCCAGCAAGAATAATTCTTGATAAAAATTTAAAAATTTCAACAAACTTTAATATTATAAAAACAGCTAAAAAATATAAAACAATTATATTTTTTAATAATGCTAAGTTGAAAAAAATAAATATTCTAAAAAATTATGGAGTCAAGCTATATAAAATTCCAGTAGATCGATTTAACAAACTTATTTTGCTTGATGTTTTAAAAAAAATTCATTTTTTAGGTTATTCTAGAGTTTTTCTCGAATCTGGATTAAGGCTAACTGAAATTTTTTTAAAAAATTCTTTAATTGATGATTTTTACCTTTTTATTTCAAAAGAAAAAATTGGAATAAATGGTGAAAATAACTTTAGAAGAAATATGAAATTTTTTACTAATAAAAAAAAAATTAATGATAAAGTGAATCTACTTGGAGACACCATGTTATCTTATAGGTTAAAATAATGTTTAATGGAATAATTAAAAATACTGGAAAAATTATTAGTATTAAAAAAAAACATAACAATTGTACTTTCTCGATTTTTTCGAAAATGAAGTTTTCTCGAAATGAAATAGGTTCATCTATTTCTTGTTCAGGAGCATGTCTAACATTGGTTGGTTTTAGCAAGAGTGTCAGTAAATACTATTTATCTAATGAAACTATTAATCGTACAAATTTTAAAAATTCTAGAAAAAAAGACCTTATTAACCTTGAAAAATCTATAAAATATGGAGCTCGAATTTCTGGGCATTTTGTCCAAGGACATGTAGACACGACATGTATTGTTAATAAAATCAATATCATAGGAAAATCGTGGTTTATCCACATTAGTTTACTAAAAAAACATAGGAGATTTGTAGTAGAAAAAGGGTCTATTGCTATTAACGGAGTGTCTCTTACTATATCTAATATATTCAAAAAAGAATTTCAGATAGTTGTTATACCTCAAACATTAAAATATACCAATCTGATTAGTCTTAAAAAGAAAGATGTAGTTAATGTTGAATTTGATATGTTTGGAAAGTATATAAATAATTCTTTAAAATGAAATTTTCAAAAATTAGTAACATTATCGATGATGCAAAACGTGGTAAAATGTTTATTCTTGTTGATGATGAGCAACGAGAAAATGAAGGTGATTTAATAGTTCCAGCAAATAAAATTACATCACATTTGATAAATTTTATGGCTAAGCATGGAAGAGGTCTTATCTGTTTAACTTTGGATCAGAAGCAAGCTGATAAACTTAATCTTTCTTTAATGTCGTCTCAAAACATTTCAAGGAGTCAGACAGCATTCACGGCATCGATAGATGCAAAAAAAGGAATAAGCACTGGAATTTCTGCATATGACAGGGCTAAAACAATAAAAATTGCAATCAAGAAAAATGTTACTTGCAATGAACTTGTTTCCCCAGGTCATATTTTCCCTATTGTAGCTAAAAATGGAGGTGTCCTAGTTAGAGCGGGGCACACAGAGGCATCTGTTGACATATCTAGATTATCAAAATCTGGAACAGCTGCCGTTATATGTGAAATAATGAATGATGATGGCACCATGGCAAAAGGCAAAGAATTATTTAATTTTGCAAAAAAACATAAGCTAAGGATTGGAAAAATAGATGATTTAATTTCTTATAGACTTAATAAAGAAAAATTAGTTAAATTAAAAAAAACCTCAGTTATTAAAATTAATAAAGAAAATTACAATATTAAAATTTTTGAAAATTTACTTGATGGATCAGAAAATTTTGCTTTAATCAAAGGTGATATTAAAAATAGAAAAAGTACTCGAGTAAGAGTAATTTCCTCAAATATTGTTAAAAACTATTTGATGGGACAAAAATTACCAAACTCTTTTAATAAAACAATAAATTATTTTAAAAACCATAAAGATTGTGTTTTAGTTTTTATTAGAGATACAAATCTTAGATCAGTATCAGAGGTTTTAAAAAATTATAAAAATAAAAATTTTTATAAAAAAGGAAGTGATAAACTAATTAAAAACTATGGCATAGGTGCTCAAATTATCAAAATGCTAGGTATTAAAAAAATGATTTTAGTCACAAAATCAAAAAAAAAGGTTGTTGGCCTTGATGGTTATGGGATTAAAATTTCACATCAAGAGATAATAAAATGAAAATATGTATTGTATCTGCAAATTATTATCCAAATATATCAAAAAATTTATATAAAGGTGTTAACCTTGAGTTAAACAAATACAATAAGATTAATAAAAAGCAGAAATTAAGATATGAAAAAATAATTGTTCCAGGTGTTTTTGAAATACCTTTTGTTATTTCTTGTAATGTCAAAAAATTTGACGGATTTATTGCTCTTGGCTGTGTTATTAAAGGTGAAACACCTCATTTTGATTTTATTTCAACCGCATCAATAAATGCATTAGTTAACATTTCTACCCAACATAAAAAACCAATTACTAATGGAATCTTAACCTGCTTAAACAAAAAACAAGCTCAAACTCGCGCAGATGTTGGTATGAAAAATAAAGGTGGTGAAGCGGCCCTAGCGCTCATACAGTTGTTCCAGCTCACAAGGAAAAAATGAATGAAAAAAATAATCATCATAACCCGAGAGTTATTATCATTCAAAAATTGTACGCAAATCAACTAAACAAAGATTCGGAGATTACTTTTCCAAAGCATAGATATAAAAAATTTATAAAAGATATTGTCTATGGAACTATAGAAAGAAAAGATCTGATTCAAAGTGTTATTGACGAAAAATTAAAAGATAATATTAACGTCAATAAGACAGAACTTGTTGTAAAATTAATGATTTTGGCTGCAATTTATGAGTTTATGTTTATGCACAAAACTCCTATAAAAGTTGTAATTACCGAGTATTTAAAAGTTGCTGATTTTTTTGTAGATGAAAAACAAAAAAGTTTTTTGAATGCAATATTAGATAAAGCTTCAAAAATAAGTCGTGATTTAAATGAATGAATTTACAATTATCGAAAAATACTTAAGACCCTTATCAATAAAGAGTCCAAGTTCATTAGAACTTAAAGATGATATATTTTATGATAAAAAAAAAGGGTTAGCCATCTCTACCGATACTTATGTTGAGGGTGTACATTTTTTAAAATCATCAAAACCAAATCAGTTTCTTAAAAAGATTTTAAGAGCTTCTTTATCAGATCTTTATTGCAAAGGTATTAATCCTCAAACTTATTTTTTATCTTTTGCTATAAATAAAAAATGTTCAAAACATAACTGGATGAATGAAGTTAAAAAAATTTTAATGTCTGAACAAAAAAAATTTAATATTATTTTAGGTGGCGGTGATACTACATATTCACCAAAATTAATAATTACTATTACAGTGTTAGGTTATTCAAAAAAATATCCTGTTTTAAGAAATGGATCTTCATTCAATAATGATATTTATGTTACGGGAACAATATCTGACTCTTATTTAGGTTTGAATGTAATTAAAAGAAGAAAAAATTTTGGTAGTTATAACAATTTTTTTAAAAAAAAATATTACGAGCCAGACCTTGCATTTAAATTAGCCCCATATTTATCGCAAATTGCCACTTCATCAATAGACATATCTGATGGGTTGGCACAAGACCTTCTTCATATTTGTGGTAATTCTAAATGTGGAGCCACAATTAATCTAAATAATCTACCTCTGTCATCCCAGTGTAAAAATTTAATAGTAAAAAAAAAAATAAATTTAAAATCTATATTTTCTAAAGGTGACGATTATCAAATCCTCTTTACAGCAAACATAAAATCAAGATCTAAAATTAAAAAATTATCTAAAAAACTGAAAATAAAAATATCTAAAATTGGGTCTACAACTAAAAATATGAATGTTTTATTTTTGGATAAGGGTAAAAAGTTTAAGATTACCACTAGAAATATGGGTTATACACACGTTTTTTAGTAAAGAATTATGTTGCCTTTTATGTTTTTTTTTGACAATTTTCTTTTTTTTGAACTAAATAAATTTTATTAATGATAGCAACACTGTATTTAATTATTGCGGCTGGATTTTTAGCTCTTTTATATGGCTATATTGTTGGAAAGCAAATTATGTCTGCAAGTCCAGGCAATTCTAAAATGATAGAGATAGCTAGCGCAATACAGGAAGGTGCTAGAGCATATCTAAATAGACAGTATAAAACTATAACTTTAGTGGGAATAATCATACTTATCATAGTTACTTATTTTTTAGGATTATGGGTTGGATTAGGTTTTCTAATCGGTTCATTTTTATCTGGTTTAGCTGGTTATATTGGAATGCTTGTTTCGGTTCAAGCTAACGTTAGAACTGCTGAAGCTTCACGAAAAGGTTTAGCAGCAGGTTTAAACATAGGATTTAAGTCGGGAGCTGTTACAGGTATGTTAGTTGCTGGTTTAGCATTACTTTCAATATCAATATATTATTTAATATTATTAAAATTAAATGTGGATGACAGAAATATCATAAATGCATTAGTTGGATTAGGTTTTGGGGCTTCATTGATATCAATTTTTGCTAGACTTGGTGGTGGTATATTTACCAAAGGTGCTGATGTTGGCGCTGACTTAGTTGGTAAGGTTGAGGCAGGAATTCCAGAAGATGATTCACGAAATCCAGCGGTAATAGCCGACAATGTAGGTGATAACGTGGGTGATTGTGCAGGTATGGCTGCAGATTTGTTTGAAACATATGCAGTAACAATTGTTGCTACCATGGTATTATCTTCTATATTTTTTGTAAACGATTTTAGCATGATGATTTATCCACTTGCTATAGGTGGATCTTGTATTTTGACATCTATAATTGGAACTTTTTTTGTGAAATTAGGAAAAAGTAAAAATATTATGGGAGCTCTTTATAAAGGCTTTATTGTTACTGCAATTTTATCTTTAATTATTTTATATCCAGTTACAGACAAAGTAATTGGTTTAGATACAATTTACTCATCAGAAAATTCTAATTTTACAGGCTTCGATCTTTATCTTTGTGGAATAGTAGGGTTGATCATTACAGGATTAATTATTTGGATTACAGAATATTATACTGGTACTAATTTTAGACCCGTAAAATCTGTAGCAAAATCTTCAACGACTGGTCATGGAACAAATGTGATTCAAGGTCTTGCTGTATCTTTAGAAGCAACTGCTTTACCTGCTTTAATAATAGTTGGTGGAATATTAGCAACAAATCAGATTGCAGGTTTATTTGGAATAGCTATTGCAGTCACAACAATGTTAGCTCTTGCAGGAATGGTAGTAGCATTAGATGCTTACGGTCCAGTTACTGATAATGCTGGTGGAATTGCACAAATGGCAAATTTACCAAAAAGCGTTAGGAAAACAACCGATGCACTAGATGCAGTTGGTAATACCACAAAGGCAGTTACAAAAGGTTATGCAATTGGTTCTGCTGGGTTAGGAGCTTTAGTTTTATTTGCAGCTTATACAGAAGATATTAAATTTTTCTCAGGAGTAAGCGGATCAGCTCTAGAAAATATATCTGTGAGTTTTGATCTTTCAAATCCTTTCGTGGTAATAGGATTATTAATTGGTGGAATGTTACCATATTTATTTGCATCTATGTCGATGCAAGCCGTTGGTAGAGCAGGCGGAGCTGTTGTCGTTGAAGTTAGACGGCAGTTTAAAAAAATACCTGGAATTATGAAACGTAAAAGAAAACCTGATTATAGTAAATTAGTAGATTTGCTTACTAAAGCTGCGATTAAAGAAATGATCGTTCCGTCTTTATTGCCAGTTTTGTCTCCTATAATATTATATGGAATTATATTTATGATAGGTGGGATTGAAGCTGCTTTAGCTTCAGTCGGAGCAATGTTACTAGGTGTAATAGTCACGGGTTTGTTTGTGGCACTTTCAATGACTGCTGGTGGTGGAGCTTGGGATAATGCTAAGAAATATATTGAAGATGGTAATTTTGGTGGGAAGGGCTCAGATGCTCACAAGGCGGCTGTAACAGGTGATACAGTAGGAGACCCATATAAGGATACTGCAGGACCAGCAATAAACCCGATGATAAAAATTACTAATATAGTTGCTTTGCTTTTATTAGCAGTAATAGCTCACTAATTATTTTCTTTTTTGCTCCATTTTCTGTCTAATACTAGATAAAAAAGAATGTATAAAATTTTCTTGTTTGGTATCGTTAAAAGTAACTTCTTTTTCGAAATCAATTTTTTTCATATCATTTATATCAAAAAAAGATTTTTTTCCTAATACACCATATTTATTAAAATTTAAAACTAGAACATTATTTCTAATTAGTTGATTTGATCCTAATTTTAAAAATTTTCCTTTAGTTCGTGTTCTTTCTATGTAAATCCATAAATTGTTGTTTGTCATACCTTTAGTTGCGGGCTCACCTAAGAATTTAATTGCGTCATTTTTATTTGTTTCATTAACAGTTATTAACTTTTCCCTTTTTTCAAGATATGATAAGCCATGTGTTTTAATTACATCGTTATATTTACAGCTTACTAATAATAAAAAGATAAATAATAATGGGTATACTAACTTTGTTTTCATATGTTTAAATTTTTTAAAAGATCAAAATACCATGAAAGAAACTTATACAACAAAATTCTTTTATTATCACGAGATAAGTTGTTTTTTTTAAATTTTAACCTAGCTGATACATTTCAAAATAGAGTAAATCTTATTTTTTTACATACTTCGTTCATTTTTATCAAGTTTAAGAAAATGAAAAAAAATCATGATTATAGCGTTTTTACGCAAAAGTTATTTAATTGTATATTTAAGGAAATAGAATCTAACTTAAGGGAAAATGGTTATGGAGACGCTACGGTTAATAAAAATATGAAATTTCTAGTAAAGATTTTTTATAATATTTTGTTAGAATGCGAAACTTATAAAAACGATATCTTAAATACTAAAAAAAAAAATTTACGTCACCATCTTGTGTTAAATGATACAAAAACACCTATAAATAATGAATTAGTTGATTATTTTGAAAAATATAAATCTTTTTGTTTTGATTTAAGCGCTGATAGTATATTAAAAGGTGAATTAAACTTTATATATAAATAGGTATTAAAAATGGCTGTCCCAAAACGAAAGACATCAAAAGCACGTAGAAATAAAAGAAGATCTCATCATAAGCTTGTATCAGTAAATGTTGTGGAAGATAAAAAGTCCGGTGAATTTAGACTCTCACATCACATAGATTTAAAAACTGGTATGTACAATGGCAAGCAAGTTCTTGATCCAAAAAAATAAAATTTAGTATTTCCATATGTCTAATAAGGTTAAAATTGCAATTGACGCAATGAGTGGCGACAATTCTCCCAGAAAAATCATTGATGGGATTGATATATCTTTAAAATCAAATACAAATAATTTTTTTTACCTTTATGGCCAAAGAGAGATATTGGAACAGCATATATTAAAAAAAACCTCCCTCAATAATCATTATGAAATTATTGATACAAAGGATGTAATTCAAGATGACGAAAGTCCTCTTACTGCAACTAAAAAAGGTAAAGATTCTAGTATGTGGAAAGCAATTGAATCATTGAAGGAAAAAAAATCGGATATTTCATTATCCGCAGGAAATACTGGGGCTTTATTGATAATGTCTCGACTTTTGTTAAATACAATTGATGGTATTAGTAAACCTGCGTTAGCTGCGCTTTGGCCAAATTCAAAAGATATGAGTATAGTTCTTGATCTTGGAGCCAATATTGAATGTAATGAAAAAAATCTAACAGATTTTGCTTCGATGGGTTCCGCTTTATATAAATCTCTTTTTAATATCGATGTTCCAAAAATTGCACTTTTAAATATTGGATCAGAGGAACACAAAGGTAATGATATTTTAAAAAAAACTTTTTCTATTTTAAAAGAAAAAAACCAAAAAAATTATAATTTTGGTGGTTATATAGAACCAAACCATATCATGGATGGAAATGTTGATGTTATAATAACAGACGGGTTTACAGGAAACATTGCTCTTAAAACTGCTGAAGGAACAGCTAACTTTATATTAAAAAATTTAAGAAAATCGTTAAATAAATTTTCAATATTAACATCTTATATGTCGTTAAAAAAATTTAAGGAAAAATTAGATCCAAGAAAATATAATGGTGCAATATTTCTAGGTTTAGAAAGCCCTGTAGTTAAAAGTCACGGCTCAACAGATGCAGTTGGCTTTGCTAATTCAATAGATGTTTGCAGCAAGATTGTAAATGGAAATTTAATAAATAAAATTAAATCTAATTTAATTAATGTTGACTAACATCATACTAGGTATTATTTTTTTTAAATGACTAAAAAAAATTTTACAAAGAAAGATTTAGCAAATAAAATACATAAAAATTTAGGCTTTTCAAAAAAATACTCCCTTGAATTAGTTGAGGATTTTTTTAAATCTATGACAAATGAATTAATAAAATCAAATATTATAAAAATCTCTTCCTTTGGAACCTTTAAAGTTTTTTATAAAAATAAAAGAGTGGGGCGTAACCCCAAAACAAAAAAAGAATTTCAAATATCTGCAAGAAAAGTTGTAAGATTTAAACCTTCAGTATTAATTAAAAGCAAGTTAAATAATTTATGAAAGATGATGTAAAAAACTCTGAGGCATATAAAACTATTGGTGAAATAGCCAAAGAGTTAAATTTGATTAATAAAAAAACTGGATCTTTACAAACCCACACACTCAGATATTGGGAAAAAGAGTTTAAACAAATTAAACCAAAAATAATGGCTGGCAAAAGAAGATATTATTCAAGAAAAAATTTTGAAATAATAAAAATTATTAAATTTTTACTTAAAGAGAAGGGTTTTACAATTAATGGAGTGAAAAAAATATTAGCTAATACTGATACCGATATGCTTGACGCTAATGTTGATTTAAGTGTATATAAGTCTGATTTAAATGTTATTAAAAATTTTAAAAATAAAGTTAAAAAAATTTCTAATCTAATTAAAGAATTAAAAAGTTTTAAATAATGGCAAAAAAAACTCACATAAAAGTAAGATTGGTTCCTGAAAGTAAACCGGACAGTTCTTTTTTTTATTATGCTAGAAAGCCAGCTGGTGGAGAAAAAGCTAAAATAAAATTAAAGGCTAAGAAATACAATCCAGCTACACGTAAACATGAAATTTTTATTGAGAAAAAACTCCCGCCTCATAGTAAATAATTACTTTTTTTTAAATTTTTTTTTTTCATAATCAATATATGCCCAAATCATATTTTTCCAAATCTTGTATGTGACCACAGGATCAATTTTTTTTTTGATTGAGGATATTCTTATTTTTTTTAAAATAAAATTAATTCTTTTTTTATCTATAATTTCTTTTTTATTTTTCTTAAGAATAATAACTTTTTTTATGATTTCGGTACGCTTTTTAATAACTGATAGTAACGTTTGATCAATACTATCTAATTTTCTTCTTAATATATTTAGTTTTTTTTTATTTTTAGGCGACATTTAATCAATTGGATTTATTAATAAATAATATATTTATTGTTGTATGTACATAGAGAATAATCCATTAAATAAATATGTTTCATATTGGCTGATATCAATTTTTCTCATACTTTCAATAATGATAGTAGTTGGTGGGTTAACTAGGCTTACGGATTCTGGTCTCTCCATCACAGAATGGGAACTTTTCTCAGGGATAATTCCACCACTTAATACCAATCAATGGAATGAGTATTTTAATCTATATAAAAAAATTCCTGAATACAGGTTGCAAAATTATTCAATGACTTTAGGGGAATTCAAAGTTATTTTTTGGTGGGAATTTATTCATAGATTCTTAGGTAGATTAATTGGTATCTTTTTTTTAATTCCACTAATATTTTTTTCTTCTAAATTAGGTTTTCGTAAAACAATAAATTTTCATGTAATTTTTTTATTAATTTGTTTACAAGGATTTATTGGTTGGTATATGGTTTCTAGTGGACTTACCGATAATGTTGATGTGAGTCATTACAGATTAGCTTTGCACTTAACTTTGGCTTTTGTAATACTAACTTTAGTTTTTTGGAATTATTTAAACTATAATAATATAAATTTGCCAGTTAAAAAAATTAATAATTTTTTACCATTTTTTTTAGTTTTATTTTTATTTATTCAAATTATATTTGGTGCTTTTGTTTCAGGAATGGATGCTGGGAAAATTTATAATACTTGGCCACTAATGGGTGATGATTTTTTTCCTGATGACAGTGATGTGATTAGTTTATTTAGTATTTCTATGTTTAGTGACCCATCTCTTGTTCAATTTTTACATAGAAATTTAGCCTATTTATTATTTTTGTTTTATTTAATTATTTTATTTAAATCTTACCTTTATAAAAGTTTAGAATATTTTAAAATCTTAAAAATAATTGGATTTTTATTAACGATTCAAATTGTTCTTGGTATCTTTACTTTATTATCTGGTGCACAAATCCTTGTTGCATCTATGCACCAAATAAGCTCAATATTTTTATTAAGTTCAAGTATCTTTTTTTTATATTTAAATACAAGAACTAGCTAACTGCTTTTAATTTAGCACCACCTGATGCATTTAACGCTTGATCAAGATCGGCTAAAATATCGTCAGGATGTTCTATTCCTATAGATAGTCTAATGTACCCAGGTGTAACTCCAGCAGCCAATAATTCTTCAGAAGTTAGTTGACTATGAGTAGTTGTTGCAGGATGAATTGCTAAACTTCTTGCGTCACCAATGTTTGCGACATGATAAAACATTTTGAGTGCTTCAATAAATTTTTTACCAGCTTCAACTCCTCCTTTAACTTCAACACCAACTAAGCCACCGTTACCACCTTTAAGGTATCTTTTGGCTCTATCACCAATCTCACCTTTATGAATATTAGGATAGATAACTCTACTTACATTTTTATGTTTAGTTAAAAAATTAACAACTATTTGTGCATTTGAGCAATGTTGTTTCATTCTTAAAGGCGCTGTTTCTAAACCTTGGATTATTCCAAAAGCATTATCAGGAGCTAAGGCTGACCCTAAATCTCTTAACAAAACTACCCTAGCGCGCACAGCAAAAGCAACATTTGCTCCAGTTAATTCAGGAACAACTTTTCCCCAAACAGCTCCACCATAACTCGCATCAGGTTCATTAAATAGCGGTTGTCTTTTAGGATCTGCTGTCCAATCAAAGTTTCCACCATCAACTAAACATCCACCAATAACTGTACCATGACCTCCTATAAATTTAGTTAAAGAATGTATTACAACAGCAGCCCCATGCTCTATGGGTTTACATATAACCGGAGCAGCAGTGTTATCCATAATTAAAGGAATATTATTTTTTCTTCCTATATCAGCAACTTCTTTAATTGGAAACATACGTAAATGTGGATTTGGTAATGTTTCAGCATAAATACATCTCGTTTTATCATCAATTTGTTTTTCAAAGTTTTTTGGATCAGTGGGGTCAGCGTATCTGACTTCTATTCCAAGTCTTTTTAAAGTGTGAGTAAATAAATTAACTGTTCCACCATAAAGATCGGTAGAACTAATAAAGTTATCACCAGCTTGACAACAATTTGTAATAGCAAAAGTTGAGGCAGCTTGTCCCGAGCCAACAGTTACACATGCTAATCCACCTTCTAATGCTGCAACTCTTTTTTCAAGAACATCATTGGTTGGGTTCATTATTCTCGTGTAAATATTCCCAAATTCTTTAAGTGCAAACAAATTTGCAGCAGTATCTGTATCTTTAAATTGGTAAGATGTTGTCCTGTATATTGGAACAGCTACTGCCGTTGTAGCTGGATCGCTTCTGTATTCGCCTCCATGTAGCGCTATTGTTTCTGGATTTTTTATATCTTTGCCCATATTTCCCTCCTAATGTTAATTACAAAAGATATTTTCTCCTTTAAAGCTATTATTGTAAAGGATTTATTAAGGTAAAAATTTGACTTTATCCTAAAATCTCAGTATTTATGCGCAAATTACTATGACAAACTTCATAAAAAAGAATGAGATTAAGAATAACTGGGTTGTAATTGATGCTGAAAATATTGTTGTTGGCAGATTAGCTGCTTATGTATCTAATATTTTAAGAGGTAAAAATAAAACACAATACACACCAGGGATGGACAACGGCGACTTTGTTATAGTTACAAATGTAGAAAAAATTAAATTTTCAGGAAAAAAGTTTTTAGAAAAAAAATATTTTCGTCACACAGGTTTTCCCGGTGGTATAAAAGTTTCATCACCATCTTCTTTATCAACTACAAAACCCGAAAGTATACTAAAACTAGCTGTTAAAAGAATGTTACCCGGTGGACCACTGGCTAAAAAACAGTTAACAAAACTCAAAATATATAAAGGGGAAGCACATCCTCATGAAATTCAAAATCCAAAAGTGATCGATTTTGCTAAATTGAACTCTAAAAATAAAATTGAAATTAGTTAATATGGAAACACAAATAAACCAAGAAGAAAAAAATATTAGTCAAGATTCAAAAGAATCTAAATACGCTACGGGGAGACGCAAAAGATCTATAGCAAGAGTTTGGGTTAAAAAGGGATCAGGAACTTTTTCTGTAAATGGAAAAAAAATGACAGAATATTTTAAAAAACAAAATTTACAAATAGCAATTCTTAGACCTTTTGTTCTTACTGAGAGAGAAAATGAATTCGATGTCTTTTGTACTGTTAAGGGTGGGGGGCTATCAGGTCAAGCTGGTGCAATAATTCACGGAATTGCCAGAACCATTGTTGACTTTGAGCCGGATCTTAAAAAAACTTTAAAAAAAGAGAAACTAACTACGAGAGATTCCAGATCTGTTGAGAGAAAAAAACCTGGTCTAAAGAAAGCTAGAAGAAGTTTTCAATTTTCTAAAAGATAAGCATTCATTAAATTATCTCTTAACTTTAAAAAATGATATAATAATATCATATGAAAGAATCATTGAATATCGCAATTGCGGGAGCTACTGGTTATGTAGGAATAGAATTAATAAAAATTCTATGTAAACACCCTAATGCAAAAATTATTTACCTATGTGCAACAAAATCTATAGGTAAAACAATTAAAAGTTTTGATAAGAGTATTAAAAAAAAATTACCAAAAATATCAAATTTAAAGAATATTGAATGGAGTAAAGTAAATATCATTTTTACAGCACTTCCGAATGGTGAGGCGCAAAAGATATCTAAAAAAATACCAAAAAATATTAAACTTATAGATTTATCAGGTGATTTTAGACTTAGTGATCTTAATTTATACAAAAAGTATTATAAAATTAATCATCACGCTAAGAATTTAATTAAAAAATCTATTTATTCAATTACAGAATTTTCTAGAAAAAAGTTACCTAATTATAATATTATATCTTGTCCAGGATGTTATCCTACCTCAATACAGTTGCCACTCTTACCTTTAATTAAAGCTAAACTAGTTAATACTGATAAAATTATCATTGATTCAAAATCAGGATATTCAGGGGCGGGCAGAAAAATTGAAAAAAAATTTAAAAATAAAAATTTTTTTAAATATTTTTCTGCATACGGTGTGGGCAACCATAAACATACGCCTGAGATAAACCAAGAGTTGTCAAAAATAGCAAAAAAAAAAATATATGTTAATTTCACACCACATTTAATACCTGTGTATAGGGGAATTCTTTCTACTATTTATTTAGATATCTTAGAAAACTGTAGTGCTAAAAAAATTTATATGTTTCTGAAAAACTACCATAAAAATAATTTTTTTGTTAAGGTCTCAAAATTTAATACTGCTATTGGTACTGAGGGTGTTTTAAACACAAATTTTTGTAACATTTCTATATGCAAAGGAACTGATGAGAAGAAAATTATTATTATTTCTGCTATAGATAATTTAATCAAAGGGGCATCTGGACAAGCTGTTCAAAATATGAATGTCGCTTATAAATTAAAAGAAAACTTAGGGTTAATATGAATAAATATATAAAGTTATTTTTTTTATTAGTTTTGCTAAGTTGCAGTTCTAATAATGAGGTTTTTTGGTGCGGAGACCACGCTTGCATTAATAAAGCTGAAAAAGAGGAATTTTTTCAAAATAATATGATTGTGGAGGTAAGAAAAATAGGTGAAAAAACAAATAAGGAATATTCAAAAATTAATGAAATTATTAACCAAGGAAAGCTTAATAAAGAAAATCTTGCTGCAGATGAAAATGGCAAAATAAAATTGTCTAAAAGTGAAAAAAAACAAAGAATAAAAGATGAAAAGCAACTTTCACGACAATTATTGAAACAAAAACGTCAAAGAATTAAAGATGAAAAAAAACTAGCTAAAGAGTTAAAAAAAGAAGAGAAAAAACGAAATAAAAATAAAGATGTAAAAAATAAAGTATATTCAATTAAAAAAACCAAGAAAGTTGTTAAAAAGCCACTGATAAATAAAAGTAACGTTGTTTCAAGCGTTAATGATAAGAGTGGTTTAAAGTTTGTTGATTTAGTTAAAAAAATCAAAGAAAAAAGCTATGCAAAGTCATTTCCTAATATAAATGCTCCTTTGGAATAAATTGGTATGAAAAACAAAATTGTTAATATTGCTGTTGTAGGTTTAGGTCAAGTTGGCATCTATTTACTTAATGAGCTAAATACAAAAAAAAAGGATATTAAAATTAAAACTGGTAAAAGTATTGTTGTAACAGCCATTTCAGCTAAAAATATTAGTAAAAAAAGAAGATTTAAAATTAATAAAAAAATTTTTTTTTCAAATCCAATGGAAATTCTTAAAAAGAAGAAGGTGGATATACTTTTTGAAGCGATAGGTTTATCAGATGGTATATCAAAACGTATTGTTGAATCTGCATTAAAAAATAAAGTACATGTTATTACGCCAAATAAAGCTTTAATTTCAAAACATGGTGACTACCTATCTCAATTAGCAGAAAATAATAAAGTAAATCTTGAGTTTGAGGCTTCTGTTGGCGGGGGTATTCCTATACTAAGGACAATTAAAGAGGGACTAGCTACAAATAAAATTACTAAAGTTTATGGAATTTTAAATGGTACTTGTAATTACATTCTTTCTGAGATGGAAAATTCCAAGGATTCATTTCAAAACGTTTTAAAAGAAGCTCAAAAACTTGGTTATGCTGAGCCAAATAATCCTAAATTTGATTTAAATGGTTATGATACATTGGCTAAAGTACGCATATTATCTTCTCTTTCATTTAATAAAAAAATTTCAAAACAAAAATGTTTAATGGAAGGAATTGATAATATTGAATTAAAAGATATTAAAATTGCTGACCAGCTAAATCTTAGAATTAAATTAATTGGAGCTTCTGAATTAATTAATAATGAACTGTTCGAAAGAGTTCACCCGTGCTTAGTAGATAAAAAAAGCTACATCGCTAATGTAAACGGTGTAATGAATGCAATTATTACCCACGGGAATCCAGTAGGGAAAAGCATGTTGCAAGGAGAGGGGGCGGGTCCTGGTCCAACTTCATCTGCGTTGATGTCTGATCTTTTATCTATATTAAGAGGAAATATTAAATATCCTTTTGGCATTCCTTCTGCCTTAAGGAATAAAATAAATATATTTAATAAAGAAAAGCATTCATGCTCATCTTATATTAGAATTGAAGTAAATGACTTTCCTGGTGTTTTGTCTTCTATCACAAAAGTATTTGCAAAAAACAAAATATCAATAAAAAACTTAATTCAGAATCCTGATAAAAAAAGTAAGAAAGCTTCAATTGTAATAATTACTCATGAAAGTTTAGAAAAAAACTATAATAATTTACTTTTAAATTTAAATAAAAATAAATTTTTAGTGAAAAAACCAACTTTTATAAGAATTGAAAAAATTTAAATGACGATTAGTAAAAGTCTAATAAACTCGTTTGTTCGCTCAACTGAAAGAGGTGCGTACGGTGCATCTTTATATGTTGGTAAGAATGATAAAAATGGTGCAGATCAATCTGCGGTAAACGAAATGAGAAAATGTTTAAATCAAATATCCATGAAGGGGAAAATAGTAATTGGTGAAGGTGAGCTAGATGAAGCTCCAATGTTATATATTAATGAATCAGTTGGAACAAATTCAGGTGAAGAATTTGATATTGCTGTTGATCCATTAGAGGGAACAAACTTTACAGCTAAAAATCTTCCTAACGCAATGTCTGTGCTAGCTGTCTCTAAAAAAGGAAATCTTCTAAATGCTCCTGATATGTATATGGAAAAAATTGCAATTGGAAAAAACATGCCCAATAATCTTGTAGATTTAGATAATTCCATTGAAAAAAATATTAAATTACTTTCGGACGCAACTGGTAAATCACCTACTAAACTTACTGCATGTATACTTGATAGACCAAGACACAAAGATATTGTGAATTCTTTAAAAGAAATTGGTGTGAACATTAGTTTTATATCAGATGGTGATGTTTTGGGTGTCATATCTGTGTGTAACCCAAAATCTAATATTGATATTTATATTGGAACTGGAGGTGCTCCTGAAGGAGTGTTGGCTGGTGCTGCCTTACATTGCTTAGGTGGGCAAATGCAAACTAGACTTAAATTTCAAAACAATGTTGAAAAGGAAAGAGCAAAAAAATTTGGTATTGATGATTTACATAAGAAATATAGTTTAATTGAAATGATAAAAGGTGATGTTATTTTCAGTGCAACAGGTGTTACTGATGGGGATTTAGTCAAAGGCATCAAAATACAGGAAGACACTTTCACTAGCGAAACTTTAGTTCTTCACAAAAGTAGTAAGACTAATAAAATAATAAAAAATAAAATTAAAAAATGAGTCTCATTTCAGTTACAGGTAAAAACTGGATTTTTAGAAAATTTGATAACAACAGTGTTAAAAAATATTCTGAAGACTATGGATTAGATGAAATAGTAGCTAGATTAATAGCCATCAGAAAAAAAAATATTAATAATATTGATTTTTTTATTAATCCTACAATTAAAAATCTTATGCCTAATCCCTTTAAGTTGGAGGGAATGAATGTTGCAGTTGAAAGAACTTTTGTAAGTATAAAAAAAAAAGAATTTATTGGTATTTTCGGTGACTATGATGTTGATGGGGCTACTTCAGTTGCGCTTTTATCACGTTACTTTTTATCTTTAAAACAAAAAATTTATACTTATATACCTGATAGAAAAAAAGACGGATACGGTCCTAACATTAACAATTTTAACAAGTTAATTGACTTAGGTATTAATATTATATTTACGGTTGATTGTGGAACTTCATCTTATGAACCTATTAAAATTGCACAAGAAAAAAATGTTGATGTTATTGTTTTAGATCACCACCAGGCACAACCTAAACTTCCAAATGCATGTGCTGTGGTCAACCCTAATAGAATAGATGATAAATCAGGATTAAATTATTTATGTGCTGCTGGGGTCTGTTTTGTTTTCTTAGTTGCCTTGAACAAAAGACTTAGAGAATCAGATTGGTTTATCAAAAATAATATTTCTGAACCAAAAATGTTAAATTTTTTAGATTTGGTTTCGTTAGGAACGGTATGTGATGTGGTTCCATTAATTGACTTAAACAGAGCATTTGTAAAGCAAGGTCTTAAGATATTCAAAAAAAGATCAAATCTTGGTTTAAAAACTTTATATGATATGTGTAAAATTGATTCACAGCCAACAACATACGATCTAGGTTTTGCTTTGGGACCAAGAATTAATGCTGGCGGAAGAGTGGGAAAAGCATCACATGGTGTAGAGTTGTTACTTTGTGATGATCCTCAGACGGCCTATAAACTTGCTAGCGATCTAGATAAATCTAATCATGAAAGAAAAAGTATTGAGCTTCTTTTAACTGAAAAAGTTATGCATGAAGTTGAAAAACACCATAACTACCCTGTGCTAGTTATGTGTGGCGAACATTGGCATGAAGGGGTAATGGGTATTGTAGCCTCAAGAATAAAAGATAAGTTTAACAAACCAACTTTTTTAATTTCATTAAATGATGATGCCGGAAAAGGGTCAGCTAGATCAGTTTATGGGTTTGATGTTGGTTCTAATATTATTAAAGCAGTGCAGCTGGGTATTCTACAAAAGGGAGGTGGACACAAAATGGCTGGTGGTTTCACAATTAAAAAAAAAAATATTGATAGTTTTAGAGATCAATTAATTAAAGATTATGAGAAATCAAAAATAAATACTGCTGAAAATAACAATTTTTATATTGATGCAATTATATCTCCAAGCGCAATTAATGAAAAATTCTACGAACATATAAATTGTCTTGCACCATTTGGTTCTGGAAATAATGAACCAAAATTTATGATAGAAAATTTAAAGGTAATCAATTCATATATTATTGCCAAAAATCACATTAAATCTACTTTATTAGGTAAAGATGGTTCTGTAATAAAATCTTTTGCATGGAATGCGGTAAACACACCTTTGGAATCTGCTTTACAAGAAAAAAATAAAAAACTAATTAATATTACCGGGAAATTACAATTAAACGAATGGAAAGGAAAAAAAAATATTGAATTTGTTATTCAAGATTTATCAGTTTAGTAATTTTTTGAATGGAGTATTTAGTTCACTCTCAAATTTTTTCCATGAATTGATAGAAGATGTGTAGATTTTTTTTCTAACTTGTGTGTCGCTAGCAGTTTTAACTATTCTCATATTATTATAAAATTTTAAACAATTTGGATCCCAATCTAAATTGCAATATTTTAACATATCTTTTACTTGGGCTTCTGGTTCTTTAATTAATTTTTCATAGTTAATATCATAAATATAATTGGGTAAAATATTTCGCCAGTGATTCATTAGTTTAAAATAAAGATTGTAGTAAGAAACTATTTCATCAATATCGTAAGCAAAATTTAATTCGTTGTTTGTAAAATAATTCTTAAATATTGATAAACATATATCTTTACTATTACGTGTGCAGCTAACAATTTTAGAATTAGGAAGTATTAATTTTATTAGCCCTATCCACTTAAAATTTGCTGTTAACTTATCTGTGGTTATTTCAGATTTTTTTGATACTTCATCTAATTTTTTAATATATTCTTCACCAATTTTCTTTAGATCGTCTTTTGTAATTTTGTCTAAGTTTAATTTAAATTCATGTATATCTTTTTTATAAAGATTTTTTTTTACTAAATCTGTTAAAATATTTAACTCATCTGCACCATAAACTTTATTGTGACTAGAAATCATTTGTTCTACTAATGTAGTTCCAGATCTTGGCATTCCAACTATAAAAATTACAGATGAATTATTAAATCCACTATTTTTGTACTTTAAAAATAAATCTTTGTTAAAAGTTTTCTTTATATCTTCAAAAATTTTTTCTTCTTCTATTATAGAAAATTTAATACTCTTTCTTTTTTTTCTATTACCAATACTAAAGTATTTAAAAGAAGCGCTAAAGTCATTTAAATCTTCATGGACTTTTCCCAAAGAAAAAGCTATTTCACCCATTCCAACTTCTTCACTTCTGTTTTGGTAAATATTATTTAAAATATCAAAATGTTCTTCTCCCTTTTTATATTTTATTATTTGACTAAGAATTCTATGCGCCGTAAAAAAATTTGGATTTAACTTTATTGTAGTGCTTAAAAATTTTTTTGCTTCAACAAATTTTCCAATAGCTTTATAACAAATCCCTAAATTATAATGAGCAATATAGAACTTTGGATTTACAAGAATTGCACTTTTGTAACATTTTATTGCTTTTATATATTGATTTAATTCAAGGTAAAAATTTCCAAAATTATTGTAAGTTTCGGGATTGTTTCTGTCTATATATATAGATTTTTTAAATGACTCTTCTGAATTTATGTAATCTTCTTTGATTTTATAAGCTGTACCTATATTATTATAAATCAAAGCGTTATTTGGATCGATAGCAATTCCTTTTTTAAAAGACTCAATTGCAAGATTAATTTCCTTTTTTTCAGTAAAAATTAGGCCTAGAAGATTATACAGAAACACTGTTCTAGGGTAATTGGCTAGTAAACTTTCAGCATGTTTTTGAGCCTCTATGTAATTTTTTGCCTTAAATAAATTGACTGCAGATTGAACCCTTTTTTCTAATTCATTCATTTTGTACACTATCTACTATTTAAACGAACAATTAACAATTTTTAAGTTATAAGAACTATTATTCGTCATTGAAACAATTTTAAATATATAATAAATACAGTAATAATTTAACAGGTCCCATCGTCTATCGGTTAGGACACGTGGTTTTCATCCTCGAAAGAGGGGTTCGATTCCCCTTGGGACCGCCATAATTGAAAGTCATTTTTTTAAGTAAAAAAATTAATAATCAATTTATATGACATTTTATGTATATATTTTGAGTAATTTCAAAAAAAAGAAATTAACTACATATGTGGGGTATACAAAAGATATTAAAAAAAGACTTGAACTTCATAATAAGGGAAAAGGTGCAAAATTTACTAGGGGCAGACAATGGAAGTTGATTTATAAAGAAACCTTTAAAACAAAAAAAGAGGCAATTTCTAGAGAATATTATATAAAGAAAAATAGAAAAATTAGAAATTTAATCAAATATTTATACACATGAAAAATAAAGAAATAGCAATACTTTTGCCATACAAAGATAATTTTACACATAGGAAAGCTGGATCTGCATCAATATGGGTTAAAGATTTTAATGCTAAAAGTAAATATAAAAACCAAATTACTATTTTTGGAAACACTGATTTCACAAATGATTTAATTGATAAAAAAAATTATATTAATTTAAATTTAGCAAAAAATAAATTCGTAAGTAAAAATAACTCATATGTAAAAGAATTTGTTAAGCACAATAAAAATAAAAATTTTGACTTAGTTGAAATACATAATAGACCATCTTATGTTAAAAAAATTGTAGACGAATTACCTAAAATTAAAATAGTTTTAATTTTTCATAATAACCCAACAACATTAGGTGGGTCTAAAAATCCAAATGAAAGAAAATATTTATTACAGACCTGTCACAAGCTAATCTTTGTAAGTCGTTGGGTAAAAGAAAGATTCTTTGATGGACTTGATATAAAAACAAATTCAAATTGTTTGGTAATTTACCCTTCTATAAATAAAATAAAAAAAATGCCCAAAAAAGAAAATATTATTTCTTTCGTAGGAAAATTAAATAAATCAAAAGGATTTAATATTTTTGCAATTTCAGTTTTAAAGATTCTTAAGAAATATCCTAAATGGAGAGCTATAGTTATGGGGGATGAGCCTAGAGAAAAATATTATTTTAATCATAGTAGATTGGAATATATGGGTTGGGTTAGTCACGACAAAGCTCTAAAAATTTATGAAAAAACTAGCATATCAGTTGTGCCTTCAACATGGGAAGAGCCCTTTGGAAGAACTTCAATGGAAGCTGCTTCAAGAGGTTGTGCGACTATTGTATCAAAAAGAGGTGGTTTAATAGAAACTGTTAATGACGCTATATTTTTAGACAAAATTAATCAAAAAGAAGTTTTTAGTAAAATAGACTTTTTGATTAAAAATAATAAGGCGAGAAAAGAACTTCAAAAAAAATTATTGTCAAATATTTTGCATGAACTTCATGTTAATAGTAAGAAAATCGATAGATATAGAGATGAGATTTTAAGTAACTACAATTTTTCTATACTTAAAAAAAGAAATCTAAAAATAATGCATGTTTCAAATTTTGGAACTCGTCTTTTCAATAGACTTTATTTTATTTCTATTGCTAAAAAGCTTTCTAATGGTTTTACAAGATTGGGGCATGATGTTACCAATATTAGTGACAGAGATATAATTAAATTTAATAGAAATGTTATAAATAAATCTGGTGTAGATTATTTAAATAAACTTTTTTTTGAAAGTGTGCAAAATTATAATCCTGATTTAATTTTACTCGGTCATACGGATAACCTGCGTCTTAACACTTTAGAAAAAATTAAACTTAATAATAAAAATGTTAAAATAGCCCAATGGTTTGAAGATAATCTTGCGCTAAACGGTCCTGACCCATTGTCTAATCAAAAAAGATTATTACAATATGAGCCTTATATTGATTATAATTTTATTACAACTGAACCATCAGTTTTGCCATTTTTATCAAATAAAAAAAATTTTTTTTATTTGCCTATACCAGTTGATAGGAATATTGAGAATTTAAATATATATAATAATGGTGAATCTGTTTATGATTTATTCTTTACAATGAGTCATGGTGTAAATAGAGGGATATTGAAAAAAAATAAAAAAGACGAACGAGATTCATTCATTAATAAAA
>Ga0209403_10000500_pt1 | contig 57911 bp, 48 predicted proteins | sample ArcticOcean_MG_C_8_FD_187440 | JGI IMG/M metagenome (GOLD analysis project Ga0209403, IMG submission 187440) | Marine microbial communities from western Arctic Ocean - ArcticOcean_MG_CB11_86 (SPAdes) (version 2) | ecosystem: Environmental > Aquatic > Marine > Oceanic | place: Arctic Ocean... | reverse complement strand
GACGACGAAGATGACGACGATGAGGATGGCGATGAGGACGAGGATGACGACGACGAAGATGAGGACGAAGACGATGGAGCAGATGAAGAAATCGAACTTGGCTCAAAAGTCGGTGTTGAACATGGTGGTGAAGAATGGTCCGGTACCATCATTGAATTCGATGACGAAGAGGATGAAGTCTTAGTCAAGAATGACGATGACGACGAAGAGGTTTGGGTACCGTTCGACGCTCTATTCGTGGAATGATCGCATGGCGGACCCGTTAGATGTCTTCCAACAACTCGAGTCTTGCCCGGACTGTGGGTGTTTGACCCAAATCGGGAGTTTACGCTGCCCTGAATGTGGTTCCTTTCACTCCGTTCTAGACTCCCTCCCCGAGAGAGACCCACCCCCGCCATCTTTGGAGCCTCCGAAGAGGACGGACATTGACCCCACTTTGTATAGTCTAAATCCGAAGGCAGAATTGCCAACTGACGACTCAGATGAAGAGGAATTACCCGACCCTACAACCAACTGGGGGGACTCCTCGACCAACTTTGCGTTTGATGATTCTAAAGAGGTTGAGTCACTAAAAAAACAGGTCGCAGAGGCGGAGGATTCCCCAAATGAGTGAGGCAGGTCATCTCAACCTACACCCAGGTCTGGACCCCGAACCATTCACTTGCCAGGTTCAGTCGATAGAATCCAAAGATGATGGACTCTGGGCCAAATTTGACCGGACATTCTTCTACCCTAGAGGAGGGGGCCAGCCGGCAGACCACGGATTACTGAACAGGGAAGGCATTGAAGTCTCTGTCATTGGTGTGCAAGGCCGAGGTGGAGTGACTCACAAATTGGAGGACTGCGGGGATACAGATGATTTAATCGGGCAGGAGTTTTTGGCAACGATTGATGTTCAACGGCGAAATGAACTCTGCAGGATGCACACGGCTCAGCACCTTATTTCAGCGGTCGCAGATGAGTTTTGGGGCGGGAGAACAGTAGGCAATCAGATACGGTTGGGGTGTACCAGAATTGACTTGGGATTTGAGGAGAGAGAGTTATTCGACCGTGACCAATTGCAAGAGGCAGTTAACCAGTATGTCAACGATGATTTGCCAATTTCTATGGACTTTCAACAACGCACGACGCTTTTGGAAAACCCACTGGTGAGGGTAAACATGGACCTGATTCCTAAGCATATCGAAAACTTGAGAGTGATTACAATTGAAGGGGTTGACATCTGTCCATGTGCCGGCACTCATGTACTCAGTACTGGACAGATTGGAGATATCGAAATTGGGACTGTTCGCTCGAAGGGTGCTGGTAAGTTACGCGTAGAATATTCGCTTAATGAATAACCAACACAAGTATGGTTGGTTCCATTTGAAGTATAATTCAATTCATCTACTGGACTCGGGCTAGATTTCAATCGGTTCGAACATAATCGATTGTCTACGCGTGTTCGAAACTAGCGGGCGAACGGTCGCGTCGTTTGTAATCGGTCAGTTCGCCCTAAGCTCAAATCCGCCCTTGAAAAGATTGATAGTGGGCTCGGGCGGATTTGAACCGCCGATCTTCGCCATGTCAAGGCGACGTCATAACCCCTAGACCACGAGCCCTCAATTTTTTTAGTAGTATACGGAGATTACCGATTCGTAAAGTCAGAAATAATTCATCCGATGATTTTCGAAATCTTACCTGTGCAACCATCTTGTTTGCAAGTACCGCCAACTCTGGTACGACCATTGCTCATCTTGAACAATTGAGCGCCAGCAATTGGGCCATATGTCTTGCACTTCAAACAGAAGCCTTGGTAGTCCGCCATAGCAACCAAGCCTAACCACCGGGGAATGTAATATGAATGCTGCGCGTGATGCGTCACAATCTAAACCGTAAGTTCATTCGGCCCTTCCAGAGAAAAGTGGTCTGCGTAGGGTGTAGCCTCGGAGGTGTCAATTGGGGGTAAATCGGGCATTAGATGATTTTAATTCAATCTAAACGGACCACCGAGAGGCTGTTCTAGAATTGATCTCTATGAACCCGTTTTTGCAAGTACGGATAATGTACCTTATCCGCCCCTACGGGAAGCGCTAATCGTGCTGAAACCAGACTGGTTTGAGAATCCAACGAAATTTTGAACCGGCGCACTCAAAAATCCCCCCGTAATGAATATACGATATAGGTATCTTCTACCTTAACTTTAGAGGTGTAGTGAACTGATAGCCACTATATCGTCAATTCAATTTGACCCCTTCACAAAAAGTTGCGAGGAACGGAGATTGTCCGGGGGTCTGACACCAGCCGTCCAACTCCCCGCCCCACAATATGTTGAGAGAGGCCGGTCCGCCGACCTCAATTGTCCCAAGAGGCAAACCGGCCGGGTGGTCAAGCCCAACCCCTGCATTGCGTGTGCAAGCGACGAGGGCAGCTAGTGGGTCAATGTTCGACCGGTGAACGGCAAGGCTCGCGGCGAAGGGCAAACTGAGTGAGTGGCAGTTCGGGTTGAAGTCGGAGGCGAGAGACCAAGCCCAACCTTCGTCTATACATTTCTGGAAAGGAGGCCAGTGGTCAAGCCCGAGCACATACGGTGTCCCTGGAAGGAATCCTTGCAGAGTCCCGCCCTCATGGCACGCCTGTCTGTCGGTGTCGGATGAGAATGCAGCATGGTCGGCCGTTACAGCACCCAACTCCGCCGCAAGACCCGCTCCGCCGCAATCTCCGAATTCATCGACATGCAATCGAATCTGTAATCCCCCTTCAGTCGAGGCTCGACAGATTTGTTCAGTCTCTTCCAATGTAAACCAACCCTCTTCACAGAAGACATCGGCAGAAGTTGCAATTCCTTGCTCCAAAACCGCTGGAAGTTGTTCGGACAAAATTTCCTCAACATAGGTTGACCGTTCTCCACCCGGTGGAGTTGCGTGGGCACCCAACCAAGTATGTGAAATCGGCAAAGTAGTTTGTTTGCTCAATTTCTCCGCTGCTGCCAAGAGTCTCAGTTCGCTTTCGGTTGACAGACCGTAACCACTTTTCGCTTCAAGAAATGTTGTGCCATTGCCCAGTGCTACCTGCGTGCGCCTCAATCCCTCCTCCACGAGTTGTTCCAAGGTTGACCTCCTCGTCGCTGACACGGTCTTTCCAATGCCGCCACCCATATCCGCTATCTCTCGGTAGGAATGACCCTGCTGTCGCAACGCGACTTCGTTTGAGCGGTCGCCGCTCCACAATAGGTGAGTGTGGGCATCAACCAATCCGGGAATGATTGCCCTGCCGGCTAAATCCCAGACTTCAAGTGAACTTGTTGATACTTGGTTGACACTACCGCCGCTGAGTTTGACTTCAGGAGCGAATTCCTCTTGGAGTTCCTCAGAATCGGCGACGGCTTCAATCATTCCATTACGAATTAAAATTCCCTTGCCAGAGTCATATGTGAGAGCCTCACGGTCGAGAATTGCCTGTCCTGCGATGGCACCCTGTTGGCCACTCGGTGCGAGGTGGGCCAACACTCCAGCATCGAGAAGAAGTAGGTCCATGCCCCTGCGACCATTCATCAGGCTTGAAATCATGTGCGCTCTCCGGAGGGGTAGGGAAGTGGGTCTTTGGCCGAGGGAATCACCGTTGGAATCGAATCGACAGCCCACACTTTCTCATTGGGTTGGGTTGACGAAGAGGGGGCCCCACAACCGTCCCATTCCGCCTTTTTCCGCCCCGAGGAAGGTGGAATCCACCCACGCGAGGCTGCTGACCACCATGTCGAACACGCCTCAAAACTAATCGCCGATTTACTCGACTCCGGGGTTGACCCAACCGATGTAAATGCAATCGCATTCAGTCAAGGGCCCGGCCTCGGCCCATGTCTACGAATTGGAGCGAGTGTAGCCCGCGCCCTCTCCAAAAAGTGGAATGTTCCACTAGTCGGTGTTAATCACTGCGTCGCCCACATTGAAATCGGTCGCCAAGTTTGTGGAATCGATGACCCTGTTCTATTGTATGTTTCAGGCGGAAATACCCAAGTTATCGCCCGTATGGCAGGACGCTACCGGGTTTTGGGGGAGACATTGGATATCGGAATCGGAAATATGTTGGATAAATTCGCTCGAGAGCAAGGGATGACTTTTCCGGGGGGACCGAAAATTGAGGTGAATGGTCGACGATGGCTTGCCGACAATGAGGATGCCACACTTGAGGGTCTTCAACTGCCCTACGCCGTTCAGGGGATGGACTTAGCCTTCTCTGGAATTCTCACCGCTGCCCTCCAACTTGTGAAAACCGGGCAACCAGTGGACGCTGTCTGCTGGAGCCTTCAAGAGCACTCTTTTGCCGCCTGCGTTGAAGTTGCTGAAAGAGCGCTGGCTCACACAGGAAAAAGCGAACTATTGCTTGGCGGTGGAGTTGCCTGTAATGACAGACTACGCACAATGTGTAACATCATGGCTGAGGAGAGAGGCGCAACCAGTCATGTTCCAGAAAAAATGTTCTGCGTCGACAATGGGACTATGATCGCTACTCTCGGCCGATTACAATTAGCAAAAACTGGTCCGACTCTGCTTGAGAACTCTGCCGTTCGTCAAGACTTGAGGACGGATGAAACTGCCATCACTTGGGACTGAATTGGTCCCGAAACTGATCATTCCCCTACTACAATAGAGGTGGGGAAAAAACCTCTTTTTTCAACTCGGCCATATTGGTGGGTAGTTACTCAAGACGAACTTGGCTTGCTAGACCTAACTGCAAGGGTTATGAGGGGTCGGCAGTAGCGCAGGCCGTCGGAGAGGTGAAAGCGCTTGGCAAAGAAGAATCAGCCATTCAATCCATTTGACCCGAACTCTACAAAAAAGAAGACAATTCCCCGTGCTGTCCGAGACCAACAATCGACTCCAGCACCCCGAACAGGCCCACCTCAACCGCTTGCTACACCTGAACCAACACCTGTTGAAGAAGAACCTTCAAGACCAGCGATTCCGCTCGCACATCTTCCTTCTGATGTAGATGATTCCCCTGTAAAAGAAGAGCCTCTAGAGGAGACCACAGATAGTCCCTCCAAGAGTGAGCCAACCGCCGATGAGGTCGAGATTGAACCCGTAGCTGAATCAGAAGTTGTTGACCCGGAACCTACTGTTGAAGAAGCCGAAGAACCGGAACAAGTCGCTGAAGGCGAAGAACCGGAACAAATCAGTGAAGGCGTAGAACTGGAAGAAGGCGAAGAAGGTCCTGCTACAGCCTCTGGACTTGGTAGGGGGGTCGGATTGAAGCGAGCCGAAGAAGAGGTGAGTGAGGAATTAGTCGCCACTACAGAAGAGCGAGTTTCCGGCCTCATTGCAGAATCAAAGCAGTTGGCGGCAGATGCAGGAATGGCTGTACCTAGGGCAGTCCCTGAAGTCCCAGCAGTTGAGAATATCCCCGATGGTCAAAAGTTCCGTCCGGCAGCTCCACCCAAAGAAAAAGGCAGACCTCGGCCAAGACGACGCAAAATCAAGCCACCGCCCGCCAAGAGAGTTACGAAGTTGAACCGTCGGAAATATATGGAATTCAAAGTCGACCTCCGTGAAATCTTGGAGGAAGAAGATGTGCCTGATGAACACCGCGCCAATGTACTTGGGACCACTTGGGCCAGGGGAGAGCGTTCTGGTATTGGTGCAGCATTGGAATATGTGCAGGAGAAGGAAGACGAAGGAATTCTTTCGGAACCTGCAGCTAATCGCATTCGAAGGGTTTTGAAATCCTATCGAACGGAGAGATAGATATGACGACAATAGATCAAGATAAGATAGCAGTAGTGCATTACACGGGGTCTTTCCCCGAAGATGGTGAAGAATTTGATTCGAGTAGAGGGCGGGACCCGCTTGCATACCTCGTGGGTCACAATGCGATGATCCCTGGATTCGAGCGAGAGATGATGGGTGCCAAAGTAGGCGACTCAAGAACATTCACACTAATGCCCGAAGATGCTTATGGTGAACAAAATGATGATGCTGTACAAGAAGTTCCACGGCCCGAATTTCCAGAAGATATAGAACTGGAATTAGGTATAGTTTTGATGTCTGATGTAGGCCCGTTTAGAGTAGTAGCAATCACCGATGACATCGTGAAGTGCGACTTCAACCATGCTCTTGCAGGCCGAGCACTCAAATTTGAGGTGGAGGTCATGGAAATTCGCGACGCTAGTGAAGAAGAACTGTCACACGGCCATGTTCATGGCCCCGGTGGACATGAACACTGAGTCAAATTTGGTCCAAAACCGAATTGACTTCAGTCCAGTTGTCATTTTTTCGGAATTGGGCAATTGTTCAACTTTGGATATATCCAACAATCTATGATTTGGCGTCGTTGAGAGGCCATATACCGAAACGATTGACGACATGGCGCAACCTCGCATCTCTTGAGGGGGACTAGAAATGAGTGACGATGAGAGTTTTGAGACCCTTGGTGGAATTCCTATTCCGGACTTCTCTGATGCCTCCCACCTCACCTCATCAGGGGGTGATGGAGACATCGGTGAGCCCGGTTCATCACCCTACACAAGAGGCATCCACGCCACAATGTACCGTAGCCGAACTTGGACAATGCGCCAATATGCGGGATTCTCAACCGCTGAGGAGACAAACAAACGGTTTCGTTCTCTACTCGAAAAGGGTCAATCCGGTCTCTCAGTTGCGTTCGACCTTCCCACCCAACTCGGACTCGATTCCGACGATGCGATGTCACAAGGTGAGGTCGGAAAGGTAGGAGTCGCCATCGATTCAATTCACGATATGCGGCAATTATTCTCTCAAATCGACCTCGGCCAAGTTTCCACTTCAATGACAATCAATGCACCAGCAGCAGTTTTGTTCGCTCTTTACGCCAGTGTGGCGGAAGAACAAGGGGTGAACTTGGGAAGCCTTCGGGGAACGGTACAGAACGACATTTTGAAGGAGTATATCGCGCGGGGAACCTATGTTTTCCCACCCGAACAGTCGATGCGACTAATCACCGATTTGATGGGCTGGTGTAAAGAAAACACACCTCAGTGGAATACCATCAGTATCTCTGGATACCACATCCGAGAAGCCGGGGCGACCGCGGTAGAAGAGCTCGCTTTTACCCTGTCAAATGCAATGTCATATGTGCAGTCTGCAGTCGATTCCGGACTCGATGTAGATGATTTCGCACCTCGTTTATCCTTTTTCTTTGGGTGCCACAATGACCTCTTTGAAGAGGTTGCTAAATTCCGTGCAGCACGCCGACTTTGGTTTGAATTGATGACTGAAAGATTTCAGCCGAAAAACCCGAAAAGTTGCCAACTTCGATTCCACACTCAAACCGCCGGAGTGACTCTTACCGCACAACAGCCGTTGAATAATGTCGTACGGGTATCCTATCAGGCACTAGCAGCCGTTCTCGGGGGCACCCAATCCCTCCACACCAACTCCTACGATGAGGCCCTCGGTCTTCCTACCGACGAATCCTCGACAATTGCTCTCAGAACACAGCAAGTGCTCGCCGCCGAAACGGGCGTCGCGAATGTTGTTGACCCGCTCGGCGGCTCGTATTATGTAGAGTCCCTAACAAACGAAGTCGCCTCGCGTGCGCGAGCGTTAATTGATGATATAGAGAAGCGAGGCGGCGCTTTAGCAGCGATTGAATCCGGCTTCCAGCAACGAACCATCCACGAATCCGCATGGCGACAACAGAAAGACCAGGAGTCTGGCGACCTGCTAGTTGTCGGCGTGAATCATGCGACTCAAGAAGAAGGGGAGGCGACTGACTCCGGCCAGTCAATCGACCCCACCATCCAGAAAGAACAGTGCGACGGACTTGCCTCCGTTCGGGCTAATCGAAACCAGGAGAATGCCAGCGATATTTTGGATTCGCTAAGAACTGCGGCAGCGGGAGATGACAATTTGATGCCATACATTATCTCAGCGGTGAAAGCCGAGTGCACTGTGGGAGAGATCATGGCCGCGATGAAGGAAGAATTCGGAACTTGGATGGCCCCAAGCGGATTTTGAACGGACATAGTGAAAAGACAGGTCAGTGGAATTTACAAGAGAGATGAGGTGGAAAAGTGCGGAAAATTAGGCTCGACCACATCGGAATCGCGGTAGACAATCTCGACGGCGGCAGTAAATTCTGGCGCATTTTAGGTCTGAGTGTGATAGGTGACGATGAGTCAAACGCTGAACAGGGGGTCAATATTAGATTTATTACGACCTCTGGTGGAGAGCCCCCCAAATTGGAACTTCTCGAACCAACTGGAGACGACACACCGATTGGTAAATTCATTGAAAAGAGGGGAGCGGGTGTTCAACAATTAGCGTTTGAAGTCGATGATTTAGATTCGCTGCTGGAAGAACTTTCTGCCGCAGGAGTTGCTCTCATCAACGAAACTCCTCAGGCTGGTGCGAGCGGAACGAGAATTGCCTTCGTACATCCGAAGTCGACAGGTGGAGTATTGGTCGAACTGTTGGAACGAGTTTGAACTCTCTTCGATTGACTGTAAGCCTGTTTGAGGATTTTATCACTTGATGATACACACCGGAAACGGTCAAAGAGGGGTCGTCGGTCGGCTGCTCATGCAGACCTGTATAGACCACTTGATGGCTCGACCTCAAATCGACGCTACAACCGTTCGGGCCGAAGTCGATTTTCTTGAACAATCACTCTCACAACTTCGCCATGATGGTGCCATCAGCAACGATGCATATCTCGACGCAGGAGCCATCGAAGGCGGTCTAGCAATGCTCGCTAATCTGCTAGATTTGGATATCGCTAACTCAGAAGTTCAAGAACATTTGAGACAACTCCGTGAGCGTGCCGGCCGAATCAACGAAGCCCACCCAACTCTCGACCAAGCGGTAGAAGCGCGCCGGTCGGATTCATGAGGTCAACCCGACTCTCAACCAATTGGTGGGAGCACCCCGCCGGTGACCCCTACAATGACTCGGACCATTCTTTCTGTTCGCTCAGTATCGAAATCATTTGGTGAAGTCCAAGCACTGAAGGATGTCAGCATCGACCTTCACAGGGGAGATGTGGTGGGTTTAGTTGGCGGAAATGGCGCTGGTAAAACCACTCTACTGAGATTGTTATGTGGCCTCTACAAACCTTCTGAGGGTGCAGTAGTCCACATAGATTCGTCTGGTAATGAACATCCGGTATCTGAAGTTCGGAGCAATCTCGGCGTTGTCCCAGAATCAACTGGACTCTATGCTAGACTCACCGCTTGGGAGAATATCCGTTATCACTCACGGCTCAACGGAATTCCAGACAAACAGGCATGGAATCGTGCTTACAGAATCTCCCGCGAACTTGACATCGAAGACGACCTGCAGCGACCAACCAGAGGATTCAGCAGAGGAATGAGGCAGAAAACCGCCCTCATCCGTGCCCTCTCACACGACCCCGAACTGCTCCTCCTCGACGAGCCAACCGGTGGCCTTGATGTCACCTCAGCAAGGAAAGTGCGCGCTTTAGTTCGAAAACTCGGAGAAGAGGGACGCACAGTCATCTATAGCACTCATAAGTTGAATGAGGCAGAGGAAGTGTGCGACCGAATTATCATCATCCACAATGGCACATTGAGAGCCGATGGGACTCCCTCCGACTTGATGGGTAAAACTGACGCACCGACGCTGGAGGAAGCGTTTGTAATTTTGACACAAGATGCTAGTCGGGAAGTAGAAACTCCAGAGCCCGCCTCAAAGTTCCAACAATTTTGGGCTCGTTTGACCACCCGTGGTAGGAATCCCCCGAGCGATAGTCACGAAAGTGGCCTTGAGTCAAATGGTGGGTCTTCGGACGGTGTAGGAGGTGATACCGATGCGTGAGGGATTAGGGCGGGTTTGGACCGTAGCGAGCAAAGAATTGATTGATTTTGTCAGAGATTGGCGAACATTGGTTGCGTTAGTCCTCGTTCCATTGCTAATTTTCCCTCTGTTTTTCATCGCATTACCCATTTTCATGCAAGGTGAGATGTCCGAACTCGACCAATATTCCCTTGACCTCGAGATTCAAATTGCGGAAGGCGACCTACTACCAGAGCCGATTTCCGACGCTTTCAACGAGAGCCGACTCAACCAAACGGTGACCACGCTCGACCCAAACCTCGCCAACCTGTCCGATACCGGTGCCGATGCTGTGCGCCTACAAAATGGTGAAACTCATGTCATTTTACGGCTGAGTAGTAGTGAAACTAATTCCACTGAATCATGGAATTACGCAATTCTCTATGACGCCACACAGGAACTATCCTCTGAAGCGAGAGCCAGAGTGTTCCATGTCATTGAAGCGTGGGAAGATGACATCATCAATGCGACTCTCGCCGAATCGAATTTGACTCGCGAAGAGGCCCTCGACCCAATACACTGGGATGGTGACTTTGGCGATGCGAATGTGGCTACCTCCGCTCAGACTGCTGGCTTTGCTCTCTCGATGTTCATTCCGATGATAGTGGCGATATGGACCGCTTCCTCGGCAATTCAGCCCTCCGTTGACCTAACCGCTGGAGAGCGAGAGAGGGGGACGATGGAGGCTCTTCTCAGCACACCTGCAAGACGGGTCGAACTTCTCTATGGCAAGTGGTTGGCGGTTGCGACCGTGGCAGCTGGCAGTGTACTCTTCCAGATGTTGGGGCTGCTGATTGCTGTCTCATTCCTGCTGCCTGCCGATACCTTTGGGGTTCCCCAATTGTCGTTTGGCGCGATCGCTAGTCTATTGCTCTCTGTGATACTGTTCGCAATTTTCGTCGTCGCCATCGAATTGGCACTCGCGGTGCGCGCCCACTCCGTCAAGGAGGCCGGCACAGTGCTAGGGCCGGTCGTGTTGGCTTTCATCGTGCCAGCGATGTTCGCTCAATTTGTCAACTTGGAGGGTATCGAATGGTGGTGGTTTGTCGCTCCGGTGTTCAATGTCTGTCTTGCGATGCGTGAAGCATTACTGGATATCACAGATCTCACCCACATCGCCCTTTGGCTAGGTTCATCACTGTTCTACGCCATCGTGGCGGTTACCTGGGCTGCAAGGCAGTTCCAGAGAGAAGACCTCGTCGAGAGTATCTCTTGAGCGGGAACGGCTCTCGTATTCGCTGAGTAATACCTCGGGAATACTTAAGAGGCCGAACAATCGCCCAAAAACCATGCCCAAGATCAGTCTGGACATGCCAAACGAATTGCTTGAGGACCTAAAGGTCCATGTCGGCGACGACAAGAAGTTTGTCAGTGTGGCCGACGCTGTGAGAACAGCCTGCAGAAAAATGCTCGACCAACTCGACACGATAGACACACGCCACGGCAGAATCGAAGGAGGCGAGTGAATGACATCCCGTGAAGAGGCAGAAGCCGCGGTGGATACCCTCGTTCGATTCGTCGAAGGGGCGAACGGAAAACTTCGAGAAGGATTGGCACGCACTCCAGAAAGGGTCATCGACTCATTTTCAGAAATCTACGGAGGCTACTCACAAGATGCAGCCGAAGTACTTGATTCAACCTTCAACGGTGAGGGTTACGACGGAATAGTGCTTCTTCGTGATATCGAATTCCACTCAACTTGCGAACACCACCTGCAACCATTCCACGGAAGAGCCCATATCGGATATATTCCCACCGACCGAATCGTGGGGATCAGCAAGTTGGCTCGATTACTCGAGATGCACGCCCGCCGGCTCCAAAATCAGGAACGCATCACAAAGGATGTTGCAGACGATTTAGAATCCAATCTCTCGCCGCTCGGCTGCGCGGTCATCATCGAAGCATCACACGGCTGCATGCAGTGCCGCGGTGTCAAAAAGCAGAATTCAGTAATGACTACCAGCGCTATGCGCGGCGTCTTCTTTGACAAATCAGAAGCGCGCACAGAACTGATGCAATTGATTAGTAGTGGCCCGCTCTAAAGGTGATTCGATGAGCAAAGAAACAGATTCCACGCCCGAACTAGTTGCGCTTCCTTTGGTGCAAATAATCGATGAATCGGTTATACCAGAACAGAGCCCGAGGCAGGAGGACCCACTGGACCAGGTTTTTCCGATAGTGGAGATGTTTCATTCGGTACAAGGTGAAGGATATCACGCTGGAGTTCCGTCAATCTTCATCCGTTTTGGGGGGTGCAACTTAGCCTGCTCGTGGTGCGACACCGAGTTTGACAAGTGGGACAACATGACGCTTCGCGACATCATCCGAGCGATGCATTCGTGGGAGTGCAACCGAATCGTTCTGACTGGGGGCGAACCTGCGCTGCAAGACCTTACCACACTTTCCAAGGTTCTCCGACCAATGGGGTACACTCTCGCCATCGAAACCAACGGAACCATCGAGCTTCCAAAGGAGGTTTTGGACTGGGTCTGCGTCTCTCCAAAGGACCAAATGTACCCAAATGTGAATCTGCGCCAAATTTCTGGTGACGAACTGAAGGTGGTTTGGGTTGGTCAAGACCTCGCAATGTACGACGGTCTCTTGGATGAGTTCGACCACCACTACCTACAACCCTGTTACGACGAAACTAAGGATTTGGACTGGAATGGAACGAATTTCCGCCAGACCTTTGAGGTTGTCAAGGAGAATCCAGAATGGTGCCTATCAATCCAGACCCACAAGTGGATGGGTGTCGACTGATGGTGAGGAAAGTCGCTGTCATGGCGCTTTCGGGCGGCATGGATTCTACTGCTCTGTTGATGCGATTACTCGCTGATGGCTACGAAGTTCACGCAATATCCTACGATTATGGGCAGAAGCACAAGGTCGAGTTGCAGCGGGCTCATGCGAATCTGGCCTACCTCGCCCTGAATGGCCATCATGTAAACCATCAGGTCATCGATTTGACTTCAGCGATGTCATCATTTCACTCGGCTCTCACAGATGATTCGATGGAGATTCCAGAGGGTCACTACGAAGAGGAGCAGATGAAACAGACTGTGGTCCCGAATCGAAATGCGATTTTTGCCTCGATTCTGTATGGTCATGCGCTTTCCATCGCCATCGCAGAGAAGGTCAATGTCGAAATTACTCTTGGCGTTCACTCCGGCGACCACGCCATCTATCCGGACTGTAGACCTGAGTTCTATAGGGCGCTAGCAGAGGCTTTCGAACTGGGGAACTGGGATTCGGAATTCGTCTCGTTCAAACTGCCCTACATCAATGGCCACAAGGAAACCATACTCCGGGATGCCGAACAAGCGATCACCTCTCTGGGCCTCGACTTCGACACGGTATTCGCCAACACAAACACCTCCTACAACCCAGACGAACAGGGCCGCTCTGCCGGCACTTCTGGTGCTGATGTGGAGAGAATTCTTGCTTTCCACGCCATTGGGAGGGCCGACCCGGTACCATATGTCAAGCCGTGGGAAGAGGTCCTCTCTGACGCATTGACTGTTGAGGAGAATCATCGTGGGGTGACACCATGACGACGAGTATTCGTAGATGGGTTGAGACCGACACGGGTCACCGAGTTCCTAATCACAAGAGCAAGTGCCGACACATGCACGGCCACCGCTACCGGTGGGAGGCTGAGGTTGAAGGTGACATCGTCACTAAACCGGGTGTTTCAGAAGAGGGGATGCTGATTGACTTCTCCGATATTTCCAAGATACTCACGGAACGGATTCACGATGTCGTTGACCACGCATTCGTCGTTTACGAAGGGGACTCCGAGGCGCGGTCCGCACTGGATGCCATGGGAGACGAGCACAGAACGGTGGTCGTGGATTTCATTCCAACAGCAGAGAACTTGGCCAAGTGGGCCTACGAACAAGTATCACCTTACATCAAGACAGCATATGGAAACAAGTTGCGGCTCGCCGCATTTCATGTCCGAGAAACTCCGAAGTCTTGGGCGACCTGGCGCCCTCCTTCGCCATAGAGAAGGATAGTTTAGACTACTCTTCTTCTGTTGGGATTTCTTGAAGCGCATCTCTTGCTTGAGTCATCACTCCGAGAATTCGATGCGCTTCATCATCAAGGGGCATACCTCGCATGATGACCCTCTTGAGAGTCTCGGCAATCCCCTGGCGCTTATGTTCCCGAACTGTTACAGATGCTGCCAAATCATCACTCAAATCGTGAATCATACGGCGCAACTCCGGGTCGAGAATTCTGTTGGAGTGGGTAGTCATCGGAAGTCCTTCTTGTTCACCTAGTTCGGTTTGAATTAGGGTCTTGTGCAACTCATAGAGAAGTACGGAAACTGAATGGCTGAGGTTGAGAATGGGGTAACCCTCCCAAGTCGGAATCGTCACCAAAATGTCGCACTGCTGCAACTCCTCGGTGAGTAGGCCAACACCTTCGCGGCCAAAGACTAACGCCACCCGCCCTTCGATTTCTGCCAACCGGGCAGACAATTCCTCTGGAAGAACAAAATGACGAAATGCGATTTTCAGCCCCAACTCACGCTTCCCTGAACTGCCGACCACCAGTGAAATATCCTCCATGCACGCTTCCCAAGTGGGGTAGACACTCGCCTCTCTCAAGACAGACTGTGCGTGTTTGGCGCGGATCATCGCTTCTTCATCGAAATCATAACCAGATTCGGAAATAATTCTGAGGTCGGCGAATCCGAAGTTGAGCATCGCTCGGGCGACAGCCCCGACATTTCCACTGGTTTCAGGGTTGACCAGTACCACGACCACTTCGGCCGACCGCTCGGGTAGTGGGATTGGCAAATTCTTGCCCATCGGTTTCACTCCTCTTCAAATTCGGGAGTTTCCCACGCTTCAAGCGCGGGACGGTCTACCGTTTGGTAGAGGAAAACAAGCCACTGGCGGGAAGTGTGGTCGGGCATAGGGATACTACGCTTGACAACATCATTTTCTCCAAGCCAATCGAAGAAGGCGAGCATCACTCGACGAGAGGCGTGGCGAGCGAAGGCAGGCTCATGCTCCCAATCGAATTCAAGTTGCCCAGTCACTTGGGACACACTCATTCAGTCTACTCGGCGTTGCTTGTAGGTTGTGATGTATCCAGCAATCCAATTCCGCATGCGCTTGTTGACAAGGATTCCATCGTCTCCCACAAGGTCTGTGAACTGCTCTACCAACTTCTTGTTGGTTTCAAAATCATCAGTAAACTGATCTGGGTATTCCTCACAGAGTCTAATCGCTCGAATTTTGATGAATGATGGTCTAATGTTTCCCATTTGTAATCAACTCAGTATTTTCCCTCATCCAGAACTACCTGAATTCTGTCGTCATCCTCGACTCGGTCGACGATGATGTGGATTCGGCGTGGTGGCTTTTGTATGCCCCGAGTCCAGATTTTCTCATTGACTGGGGTGTCAATCCAGATTTTTTCATCATCTTGGACTTTCATGTGCCTACCTACGAATTTCTTGATTTCGTTGACTGCACGCTTAGCGCGGCGGGTGCGTGGAACGGCCCAAGCAGCACGGAGGGGGATGGTGTAGTGGCGGGTGCCATAGAACAATTTTGAGTCAGCCATTCATTTCACCTTTGCAATTTACTTCGGCGCCAGTGGTGCCTTTTAGGGTGGGTCGTAACCTTTCGAGCGGTCCTCTGCATCACCCATACAGGAACTCGGCGGTTAGTTTTGGTAACCTTGTTCAATCGCTTCTTCTTTGGTCCGGGCTTATTTCGTGCCATATTTTCACCTCAGATTCGCCTAACCGTCGACTCGCGACGAGTTGAGCTTAGTTGTGCGAGAACTGCCTTCAAAGTCTCGTCATTGATTGGGATTTCTAGTCTGCCTTGCTGGTGGAGGTTGACCAAATGGCGCTTGACGCCAAGTGCAACATCCTCCCGAGTCATTTCGACGGCGGCGAGTCGCTGCCGTGCTTCGGGTGCGAGAATAATCTTCATCGCTTCTGAAAGTGCAGACAATTCTTGAGATTGTGCCTGACCTTGCACTTCAGATTGCATCTGTTGCTCGGCCTGAGATTCCAACTGCTGCTGGATTTCAGCCTTGCGTGCAGCGCGTAGGCGGTCGAGTTCGTCGTCGTTTGCCGACATTACTTCGCTCACCTCAATCTCCTCGCTTCAGTATTTTGCAAGTCCGGGCGCTTCTGCCTCGACTGCTGGGCGCACTTCGTGTGCGACATCGTTGAGTAACTTGTGGCCTGCTGGGGTTAGAGTGCGGCCCAACTTGACTGTGCCTGGAAGGTTTGTTGATAGAAAAACCAGTTCTGCTGCTTCCAATTGCTGGAGGATGGTGCGGATGATGTGGCGGCTTCCTGACTTTGCTCTGTTAGGATTACTTCCGCGGTCTCGCGAGCCGCCGAATTCCTGAGCCAAGTGGTTTACTCCAACAGGTGACATTGTGCCAATCTTACGAAGAACTGCTGCCGCCCGAACTTCCCACCAGTCTTCCTGTACTGGAGGTCTTTCACGGTGGATGCCAGTCTTGACATGTCGTGCCCATTCTGGTTGCGAAATGGAGTCCATAGCAGAGAGTCTAGTCGAGACCCCTTGGATCAAAATTCCGGCTGGTACATCGTGGAATGTGGTCATGTGCTACACCTTAGCGGGTCGCCGACCGACCCCCCGTATTTAACCGGCACGGAATCCCCGTAGGGGAACTTGAATCTGTTGAGGAGTAACGAATCAAGAGAAATTGGGAAAACCGGATTCCACAGCGGTAACAATTCATCTCATTTTCAACTAAAATTCAACATATAGTTGCCATCAACTTCAAGCACGACCTTTTCCCCCGAGAACCATGGAGAAGGCGATGGCCCGCAACCCCAATTTGGTGCGGACTCTACTTGGCCTTTCGGCGACTCTAATTCTAGTCCTATCATACGCCGTCTATTCCGCTACTCTCGACTCTGAGTACTACATTTACGAGACGAGCAATGAGGAGATGGCTGTCACGCCAATTTTGCAGGGTGAAAACACTTCTCAAACTCTCACTTGGACTACCTCAACAACCGGTGCATTCTCGTGGGTAAATATCTCCATCTCAAACGCGCCCGAGGGTGCCCTATTGGAAGTCACCAGTGGCGGTCAGAAATGGTGGAGTGACCCGGCTCTTGGCTCCGAGGATGCGAGCCTGTTCAACTGCATGGAACCAAATCCGGATTTTGAGTTGATTAATCATTGCGAGCATTCCTTCACACATACTATTGAAGCAGAATCGTCAGGTCAAGCGGGATTAATTGGAATAATTAACGATACTCTGCCGATAGAGGGATTTGGGTCATTGATTGCCGACTCTCAAGAGGAGGCTGAACTGAAATCAAATGCCCTCGTTGATGATGCGAATGCAACTATTACATGGCAGATTAAACTCATTGACGGGGAGAATATTTCAGCGGAATCGGTCACCTTGGAGATGACACTAGTCGAACACCAATTGGAATCGGTTTACCCTTTCAAATTGAACCCGGTTACTGAAACGATTTGGTCACTCACTGCTCTGCTCGGTTGTTTTGTCATGGTACTTATTCTACCGCTTGGATTCTATTATGCTAGCATCGTTAGGGAACGCCGTGAGGAGCGAGTTCGAACGGATGCAACTGAGAGTGAATAATCTCCCTACACAATGAATCTATGATTCATGTTCATTCCACCGGCGATTTCAAATAGCCGGCAGAGAGGTACAGAACGACCTAGCATGCGCTCTACCTCTACTGTCCGAGTTTGCATCATCTCCTTTTTGATGTTGATGATGAGTTTTAGCGGCGCAAGCCCTAACCTCCTGTTGGGTGAAGTATCAGCCGCGAGTGGAGTCGATGTCCATCCGATAAATTTCAATGTTGAATACACCAATTCCGCCGACGAAACCAAGTATCGACTTCTGTCGAGCAACAACCCAAGTGGGGGAACTTTCAACCGCCCCGCAAGCCTCTATGTCATCGATGGAATGCTCAATATTTCTTCCCTAATCACCATCACAGTTGAAAATTCAGGGACTACACCCTCTGGCTCATTCCAGATGAGACTTGTGGTTCTGCACGACGAATACACCGATTTTGAAATACTGAACACCTCCCTTAATGTCGGCTCAATAAGCGGTCAAAGTACGACAACTGTCAGCCACACATGGATTCCAAGATATGGTGGAAACCATACGATGGTTGCCACTACTTTGTTCGCCACGGATGATAACTCTGGGAATGATGCGTTCAGTCGACCGCTTGCAATCGGTCAGAACTATTTTGATTGCGATAGCGCAGCATCGTGGATTTTCGGCACCAATTGGCAGCGAGACTCTGTAGTCTCCCTCTCTAATTCTGCCTGCCACATAGGAACTGGAGGTTCATCGAGCACTCACGGCTCAAATTGGGATACTACCTTGACGAGTCCAACTTTTGATTTTTCAAACGCTCATCCATCGCCGAACACCTATGCTAAACTAGGGTTCTTCTACACCGGCTCGGGAGGCACCGGTGATGGGGTGAGGTTGGAGTTTTACGACCGCTCGAACGGGCAATGGCTGAACACGGTAAACAACGGATATTCCATTAGTGGGGTTATCGATGGTGACTTGACTGACGGAACAAGTTGGCTAATTATGAATGAGCCTAACAGCCCCGGTGGGTCGCAACGCCCCGGTTTGATTATCCCGACACAGACTCTGAATTCCCAAACTAAATTCCGCTTCAGATTCATCTCTGATAGTACCGACAACAATCAAGGATACTGGTTCGAAGACATCGTTTTGATCTATGACGAAAAGGCGTGGCCGGAAGAATTTGGAGTATCAATCAACAAGGGAATCGACGGCCATGCTCGGCGCGGGTACTGGGCTGACCATATCGTTACAATCCAGAATGATGGAAACTTAACCGACAGTTTCACCCCATCTTTGACTGGTCTGCCCGCTGATTGGGGTCACCAGTTCGTGCATATGTCTGGCTCCACCATCTTGCCAAGTATGTCGTTGGAATTAAAAGCCGGAGAATCGATGACCTATCGAGTCCAAATCCAACCCGGCCCAAGTGCAACTACAGGCACCCACGCGGCTACAACGACAATCAGTTCAGACACTCACGGCCCGACTTCTGCATCTATCGTTTTGGACACTGTTGTAGACCCAGAATATATTCCGGAATGGGTTAATGTTCCAGACTCAAATTACTGTTTACCCGGCACTTCATGTGAGTTTTCAATCAATTTGAGCAACCAAGGTGATGGCTCAGACACTTTCGCTCTCTCTTCCAATTCGATTGTCCAGTGGACTAATTGGTCGTTTGGAATTTCATTCAATCAACCACCCACCGTGACACTTTCACCTCAAGGAATGGCTTCCGTAATATTGGCGGCCGATATTCCTCTCGGGGCACTTCCGGGCCAAACTGCCTCAATCGATGTAACCGCTACAAGTCAGGCGGACCCAACCGTTTCGGATACGATACGCGTCAATTTGACCGCCTCGATGGTTTCAGATGCCAGTGTAGGGGTTGACCCTGCGGATGTACCGAGCGATGGTTGGTGGATTGAACCGGGTGAATCGATAGAAATTCCATTCACAATATGGAATAATGCGACTAGTCAAGATTCGTTCACATTTTCGCTCGATGAGTCGAGTATGCGTGGCTGGAATGCCACCCTTCCGGCGATGACTACTCTTGTCGTAAGACCCGGAGAAACCAGTCGAATCATTGTTACTCTTACTGCACCGATGAACGCGCAGTCTGGCGACCCTGCGCCAATTTTGAAGCCGGAAGCCATCAGCCAGATTTCAGGAGAAAACGCTGGACCTCGGGAATACAGCGGCGTTAGGGTCAAGATGTTGCATGAGTTGGTTTTGACGACCATCAGTACTCCGCAGTCTGTAACTCCGGGACAAGGAAATACAGCAGTATTTGAAATCGAGAATAATGGCAATGGGCCCGAATTAGCAGTAATTTCGGTCGATGGATTGCCATCAACATGGTCTGTAATAATCGAAGTTGAAGGTGTGGAGTTGTCGGGTCCAGTCTCTCTCTCACCTGAATATGAGGGCCAAGATGTCAAACAAATTCAATTGATTATCACCCCACCCGGTGGAGAAGATGCAAATTTGAACATTGAACTGACTGTCAGCGTTGCACCATCTGATGGCTCAGATTTGGATAGTTCAGATAACAGTCACACATTCGAAGTATTAACTGAGCGAATCACACTTCCAAGGCTTACAATTGACACGGCTGACATTAATTCAAGAACAAACAGTACACATATTGTCGGAATGACTCTGAGAAATGATGGAAATGCTGTCGACCCAGCAATTCGAATCAGAATCGTAGCTGACTCAATGATTCCAGGAATCACGACATCTCTCACTATGGGGGGAAAAAGTGTAGGCCTCGTCGAATGGCTTGACGCACCTATCCCGCCTCAGTTGGATTACGACCTTGCGCTAATCATCGGTGTCGCAGAGGATGTGCCTGTCGGTACAGTAGTGATTTTCACAATTACTGTTGAGGGGACTGACGATAACGACGGAAACTCCCAAACAATCACAGAAACTCTCCGCCTCATCGTTGATTCCCACCGCGAAATTTCCTTCTCCCAATCCCTGCCCGAGGGTAGTACTTTCGAGGCCGGTGAACGGTCCACATTCACGGTTAATGTGACTAGTTATTCTTCATTCACTGAGGAACTGACTCTTACAGTTTCAGGAAACGATAACTGGGCTGTTATTTGTAATAGTCAGGAGAATGCGGATGGCGAGTGGTTGATTGTTGTCCCCACATCGGGCAGTCCTACTGGCCGTTCATTACAATGGGACTGCGAATTGACCGCACCTGCTGCCGGAAGTCAAGTTCCACTAGAGTTCTCGATTACAGCGACTGACGGTGCATCGTTGTGGAATGCTCAACCGTCAATCTCATCCGAGGAAGCCTATGTCGAACAAGGTGGTTTTTCGTTCTCGAATCTCAACAGTGAACAGATGCCCATGGTTATCGCTGGTGTCGCTATGTTGTTCTTGATTTTCGTAGCGGTGATGGTCATTGCCATCAACAAAAAGCGCAGGTCAATCCAAGAAGAATACGAAGATGACGAAGAGGAAGAAGATGACCACAATCAACCTTCAGTTCAGCCGGCTCAAGCAAGTCAACCTGCCCAAGCGGTGCAGCCCGCTCATGTCGCTCCTGTAGCGCAACCTCAGGTATCAACGACTACAGATGACCAATTCCGTGCTGCGGGTTGGAGTGAAGAGAAGATTGCTGAATATAGACGGGAACAAGCAGCAGAAGCGCAGGAAGCGGTTGATGCTCAACAGCAAGCAGCCGCTCAAGCCACTTATGCGCAACAAGTCCATCATCAGTCGTTGCAGCCTCAACACCAGCAGGCGGCTGCGCCCGTTCAACAGGCTCAACAACCGCCACAATTCCCACAAACACCTGCTCAACCGGTGGCGCCAGAAGTACCTCAAGAAACAGGATTGAATGCTGCTTTCGGTAGTTTGGGGGTCACGAAGAGTGAACCGGCTGAAGATGAAGCCTCAGATGAGGCGGCGAAGATGGATACAGGGTCTGCTTCAGCCATTCTCGGAGGTGGCAGCACCGAGGAAGCGGTGGATGAAGCCCAACCTGTTGGAGAAATAGAACCAGCAGAAAACCGAGGTGAGAATTTTGATGTCGAGGGTGCGGCCGCCACTGAGGAATCGAGTGCTGCGGTTGAGGCAGCGGATGATGCTACTCCTGTGGCTGAGGAAGCGAGTGCCGCGGATGCTACTCCTATGGCGGGAGAATCGACTGCCGCCGAAGGCGCACCACCAGCCGCTGCAGCCGGCGGTCTACCACAAGTGAACTGCTCATTTTGCGACGGGACATTATCGCAATCGGACCAATGGTCAGAATGTGAATCGTGCGGCTCCTACTGCCACGAACAATGCAAATCTGGCCAACAGGTTTGCGCTCGATGCGGTTCACGGCTCTAAGTTGGCAATATCTGGTCTGACTCGACCAATTCCTCACAACCGAATTCACTCGACTGTATCGCCGTCCACAGGTTGAGAATCAAGGTCCTTCGCAGGCCCGAGACCACCATCTGGGTCTATTCCGGGCCCAGTCAACCAAGCGTCCTCAAATGGCTCGTGAGCGAACATGAGGAAGCCTCGTTCGCCCAGTTGCCTCAGTGCTGCTTCTGTCCGTTCGGCGGCTGGAGCAACCTTTTCTCCATACGCACCATCCATCAAACTACAGATTTCCTCGAACGGACGGTGGCCATCACACAATTCCCACAACAGGCTGTTGAGGTCATCGAGGGGGCGGCGAAGTTCGCGTGGCGCTCTCATAATTTTTGCCAGAAATCCTTCGAACTTTCGAAAACTTTTCGTGTGCCGCAATACGACGAACCTACCGGTCACACCTGGTAATTCGGGATGCGGACCCGCCTCTCCACAACGAGCCCACCAGACTGGCGCGCGCACCGGGAAAACACCGGCGAGGGAACTATCTCGGGGGCCATCATCCATGGTAAGAGAACCATCAACAGCTGAGCCATCTTCGATATTTGCAGAATCTTTCGCCATCAGTCATTCCCTCCAATTGTTTTCTCTTGGGTCTTGCATCCTCTAGGCGACCTGCCAAGTCCACCACACAAGAGCCAACATTGAGCAAATTCCAACACCTGCGAGTAGTCGTAAAAGTTCGACTTTTTGAGTGAAGTGTCTGACATACCAAGCTCCGGCACCGCACAGTGCGACAAGCAACAGAAGCGCATACCAACCCGGCGGCATGAAGAGGCCGTGTCGGCCCGACCGATTTGGGGATATCGGGTCGATTCACTCTTTGGTAAAACACCTCGGTTTTCCTACAAACGGAGTAGTTCCTCCGCCTTACAAACAACACTCCAAATTCAATTCAACATGAAAGGGTGAAAGAGGGTGAGGGGCGCCTCACCTCTAAGAGGTGAGAAAACAGTGTGGTCAAGAATCAAACATAGTCTCGCTGCAATCGACGATGTTCTTGCCACCTACGCCCGTATTTTCGGCGTGGGATTTGTTGATCCAATTCCACGCTACGCCATTTTCATCGCAGTCTACGGAGTCATCTACTCTGTTGCTATCTTCACCAACAAACCACTAGCATTAGTCGCAATTTGGATGGGATATATCGGAGTCCTCGCAATCGGGAGGGCGTGGTCACAGAACGAGAGGTTTCGCTCTAGGATAGCCAAGAAGTTGGAAGACCATGACCCTGACACTCTTCCGGACCTCAGAGGAGTAGCCCTTCTGGCGGTTCTTCAGATGGTGATTCTCATTCCATTTTTACTCAAAACAAGCCACTCTATTTTCGGACTTTACACAGTACCTGACGATGCCGACGGGTTCACTTGGATGGCTTTCGGACTCGACCTTCTGTTCCGGTCGTTCCTCGACTGGTCTGAAGTTTACAATATCCATGTTTCAGGCGTCGGACTAGACTCTATGGGAGGTCGCCATCTAGTCATGTTCATCCTACTATCAATTGATTTCATGCTCATTCAGGGTATCATCCGCATCGTCGGTATCCAGCGAACTATAGAGGAAGGTGTCGCTGTGGCGGGTAAAGACCCCGAGATGGCATTTCGATTGGGGAGGCGAGCAACACCCCATCTTTCGCAGATGATAATGGACCCTGAATTAGAGCTCGATGTTCGCCTCCGTTGTGTCGAGGCGTTGGGGATGATTAGCGACTCAGGGGGAGCACCGCCTCTAGTCAAGGCGTTGGGTCACAGGGAATTGCATACCACTGCGATTGCTTCGTTAGTGATGGTCGGTCATTTCGATTCATTATTCAATGGAATCAAACATTCTGACCCGTTGGTACGCAGAGGTTGTGTTGCGGCCCTTGGCAGACTTGAGGATTCAGTAGCCAACGAGATGTTGGCGGAGGCTATTCGGGACGAAGATGCCAGCGTCCGACAACACGCTCATCAAGCGATTGGTCGGATTGCACATCCATCGGATGTGCCGTTACTCGCAATTGGATTATCCGATGAAAATGCTGATGTCAGATTTTCAGCGCTGCAACAATTCAGCAATTTTACCGGTGATGAAGCGATGGAAGCAGTCTTGACTTCTGTGACCGACGAATCTGACGGAGTGCGGCGTTTAGCGATGGAAATCCTTGCAAGATTCCCGCATGCAAAGGTCGTTCCAGCACTAGCCCAATCACTGAACGACCCGAATCAACAGGTACGAGAAGCAGCCGAGCGTTCTCTCGAACACTTGGAATCGCTGGTCGATTCCGGCGCTGCCTAAACGGAGTTCTACCGCAACTTTTCTGTGGTAGTTACCAGAGAAGTTGCTAACTTTTCGAGCCGTTCCTGCATCTCCTCATCAACAAATGAGCCATCATCATCGAACGCATCCTTCACTTTCGCGACCGCGAGTTGTTCCGGAATTACATGGCCGTGTAGCCATCGTGCGGATAGCCGCATATGGTTGAGCGTGTTGGAGTTGGACTGGCCTCCCAAGGTACTCATCACAGCCCAAACTTTGTCTCCGACATGCTTGAAATATACCCAATCAAGTTGATTTTTCATTACACCCGACATCGTTCCGTGGTACTCTGGGCTACTGAGCAGAAACGCATCAGCGCCCTCCGCCATATCTTGGAACGCCTTCACATTCGGGTCTTCCCATGAACCAGGTGCGCCAACCAAAGGTAGTGGAGTTTCATCATTATCCCAAACAACAGTCTTGGCTCCGGCCGCTTCACAGGCTGCCAAACCCATCTCCAATAGGTGTCCATTCGCTGAATCGTGACCAAATGTGCCACAAATTCCCATTACAGTAATCTGCTCACCCATACTACTGCCACTGTGGCCGGGTTCTTGAGGTTGTGTGGGTTTGAGACTGGCGTTAGCACGACCCTTTGGGGTCGTACGATAACAGCGAACCCTTATCCGTAAAACGGGCTGGTCATGCTTCGGGTTACCCATATGGCTGAGCACGGTCACACCAACTGTCCTAATTGCGACCACTCCTTGGAAGGGAGGGAACCTGCCTGTCCAAGTTGCGACGGAGCGCTCTTCGGTGTGCCGCCAAAGAAGGCAACTATCGTTGAAAAAGTAGCCGATGTAGCAGATATGGTGCAGCCAGCAGTGAAGGGGGCGGTTGCCACTATGGAGCAAAAGGGAACTCAAGCAGTTGAACGGGTGAGCGAAGTAATCGGTGACCATGTCATCCCAGTCTTTTCTCGTGCTGGGGCTGCCGGCGCACAAGCCGTCGAGACCGTCAAAGACAAAATCTCACCGTCCGAACAGGCGCCAGCCGAAAGCGAATCTTCTAGCGGGGATACCGTGGCTCCAGCGGACGACCCCTGGGCTGATGTCCCAGCGCCAACACCATTGGCTCCAACAATCGATGAAGATGTCGATGCTGATACTCTAGTTGCTGAAGGAGAGGCTTTGAGTCGAGATTCAAAAGAATCAGAAGCATTGAAGAAATTCAATCAAGCGATTGCACTCGACCCTAGCCATGCGATGGCTTGGTTCAACCGAGGTGTAATCCATGAGATGCGCGGTGAAGTCGATGAAGCGAGCAAGGCTTTCCGAATTTGCCTCGATATGAAGCCGGACCACGGGCCCGCAGCAGCCAATCTTGCTGTTCTTTTGGACCGAAGTGGACATCCAGACTCTGCTGCTGGAGTAGCACAGAAGGCTCTCGCCTCATTCCCCGGACATCCAATGCTGACAAAGATTGCAGCCGGTGGTGACCCATCGGTTGTAACCGAATCAATTCCCGCTCCACCACCAGTAGCAGCACCAGTTTCGGAACCGGCTCCGATAGTAGCCGCCCCTGTTGAGGTGGTCCAGCACTCGCCTGAACCAGTTGCAGTCGCTGCTGCAGAGCCAACCCCCACGATTGATTTGGACAGTATTGTCGAAGAAGCTGCCGGACTTGTCAAGGCAGGCAACGCTGAGGATGCCCTCGAATTGTTGAGAGATTTACTTCACAGTGAGGCGGCTGAACACCCACGGGCGTGGAGAATCGCTGCTGCATCGATGGCTCAGATGGATTTGGTTGACAACGCCATCGAGGCATTCACTTATGCTCTTGACCTTGACAATGAAGATGCAGCATCATGGTACAACCTCGGTGCACTGCACAGGAAAAATGGCCACGAAGATGCAGCAGTCACCTGTTTTGACGCCGCATTAGGGCTGCGCCCTGCCTACTCAAAGGCTGCAGCAGCACTTGCAGATATCCACACAACAAATGGTGATCTTGGACACGCAATCGATGCGTGGCGCTCCTTACTGATGGTAGAGCCAAATCATCCCGGCGGTTTGACCTTCTCAGAAATCCTAGTTCAAATCGGCGAGGGCGAAGGAACTGTTCTCGACGCTGCAAGAGATATTCCAACAACGCTTCCTGAAGGACCTGCCCTCGCTGAAGAGGCGCTGAAGCACATCCCGGAAGATGGCGAACCTTCGAATGTCCGTTTGCGAGCACGCGCCTTAACCCTCACTGGAGCCTACCCCGAAGCGGTCAAACTTTGGCGCTCGCTCATTGAAGGCAATAGGGATGATGTCACTCTGTGGACCGGAATGATGCGAACCTTCGTCACCGCAGGTGACCAAACTACCGCTGAAAAGTGCCGGCAAAAAATTGCCTCATTAACTGGCGAATCAGTGTCTATAGCAGATGCAACTGATGCTCTCACCCAACCAGAGCCCGCTCCTGCGCCTGAACCTCAACCCGAACCCGCACCCTCTGTCGCACCGGTTACCGAAGCCGCTGCCGAAACCGAAACTTCACTCCAACCTGAACTGGTTACCGAATCCGCGCCCTCTGCCGAAGCCGCTCCCGTTACCGAAACTGCACTGGAATCGAACGATGATACAGTGGCTGCCGACGACGGATTGATGGTCGCGTCGGAGCAATCGATTTCGGATGATGACCCATGGGGTGACGCATTCGAGGAAGACCAACCACAAGCCACGGTGGTGGAGCAGAAGGAAGTGGCCGAGGAAGTCAGCGACCCAGCGTACGATTTGGAGAGCGTTTCGGAAGCAGAGACGGTTTTAGATACAGTGGAAGAGCCCGAACCGGTCACCTCGACAGAGGAAATTGACCCTGAGGTCGATTTGGCTAAGGCCGCCCTCGATGCACAGACGAAGGAGGCCGCAGCGATTGCGTCCATGCCGGTTAATATCGATTCAAGTTCAGTAGCCAATCAAGATGTTGAATGGTACAACAAGGGACTTTCACTTATTGGTGATGAGAAGTACACCGAAGCACTCGCCTGTTTTGACAAGGCCTTGCCTTCATTCGTCGAAGATGATGTCATGGTCATCCGGATTTTGAATGCGCGAGGAAACGCACACTACTATCTCAAGAATTTCGGTGATTGTATTGAAGCATATCACCAAGCGATGAAAATCAACCCTGGTGGCGTGACAGGCGCCACACTCTACAACATGGGCACTGCGTATGCTGAGGTTGAGCGATATGCGGATGGCATCAAATGCTTCGAGCAGGGGATGTCAGCGAAGCGAGTTGAACCGCTCAAGGGTCAAGAAGCGAAGATGGCGAAGGAGCAGATTAGGCGCTGCAAGATTCTACTCAAAGAGCAGAACAAAAAGCTCGACAGACTCTCAAGAATCCAGAATTAATCACGGTATACTTACCGTAACTGCAACTGACTTTGATGTCGGAGTGTTACTCCCCTCAGCGACGCTATCCAATGGAACTAGCACATTCGCTTCAGGGAAGTAAGTGCAAAGATTTCCCCGCGGGATTTCGTATGGCACAACCTTCCATGCCGGCGCATGAATTGAATCTCCTGCAAAATGGCTGGTCAAATCCACTTCATCACCCGACTCTATACCCATCTCCGTCATGTCAATCCGATTCATCAACACCACTCGACGCGCTCCGTAAACACCTCTGTACCGGTCATCCATGCCGTAGATGGTCGTGTTGTACTGGTCGTGACTGCGTACAGTCATCATCGTGAATTGGCCAGTTTCGGCGACCGCATTGGGAAGGTCGAGGACAGTGAACTGTGCCTTTCCGGAGGGGGTATCCCAAGTTGGACCGTCGCGCGGGCCGTTGGGGAGGTAGAAACCGCCATCCTCACGGACCCGAGAATTGTACTCCTCGAATTCCGGCAAGACCTTCTCGATGACTTTTCTAACCGAGTCGTAATCTTGCACCACGGCTGCCCAGTCAAACGGTTTGGAGCCAAAACAAGCGGAGCCGATGCCGGCAACAATCGCTGGCTCTGACAGTAGATGTTCGCTTGCAGGTGTGAGGGAACCTCTGCTCATGTGCACAACACCCATGCTGTTCTCAACTGTGACGAACTGCTCACCTTCTGATTGATGGTCGATTTCAGTTCTCCCGAGGCACGGCAAAATCAGTGCATTTCTGCCGGTGACAAGATGTGAACGATTCAGTTTGGTAGATATCTGAACGGTCAATTCGACATTTCTGATTCCGCGTGCGACCTGCTCGGTGTCGGACATCGCTGAGACTATGTTGCCGCCCATTCCCATGAACAATCGGACTTTTCCGTCGAGCATCGCCTTGACAGATTCAACAGTGTCATACCCTCCTTCTTGAGGGCCACCAATTCCGGTAGCCTCCCCGAGTCGGGAGATAAATTCCGGTTTTGGATTGTGTTGAATGCCTACAGTTCTGTCACCCTGAACATTTGAGTGGCCTCGCACCGGACAAGCACCAGCACCCGGTCGGCCGAAATGGCCGCCCATCAACAGCAGATTTGCAATCTCTTGAATTACTGCAACTGAGTTCTTGTGCTGCGTCAAACCCATAGCCCAACAGACGATGAGGCGCTTTGACTTAGCAACAGCCAATCCCAACTCGGTGATTCGTTCTTGACTAATTCCGGAGCCAGTGGTAATTTCGTTCCAATCGCTCGCCTCTGCAGCCCGTTTGAAATCCTCGAATCCCTCGGTGTGTGTATCTATGAATTCCCAGTCGAGTTGGCCCTCCTCCAATACGACCTTGACCAACCCCCTCAATAGCGCGGCATCACCGTTAATTTTGACTGGAAAATGGTCGTCTGCAATCTTAGTTCCTGAGCCAATCATTCCCAGAACCTCTTGTGGATGTTTGAAGCGGCGCATGCCGGTCTCCTCAAGTGGATTGATGCTAACAATGGAGCCACCGTTGCGTTTACAATTGGAGAGTGCGCTTAGCATTCGTGGGTGGTTAGTGCCCGGGTTTTGACCTATTACAAGAATCAAGTCTGCTTCATCAAAGCAGGATAATCTGACTGTGCCTTTTCCGATTCCAATCGAGTGAGAGAGTGCGTATCCGCTCGACTCATGGCACATGTTGGAACAGTCGGGAAGGTTGTTGGTGCCAATTTGGCGTGCTAAAGTACCCCAGAGAAATGCTGCCTCATTGGAGGTTCGTCCACTGGTGTATAGAACAGCCTCGTGAGGTGAATTGAGATTTTTGACCGAATTGGAAATCATTGCGAATGCATCCGACCAAGAGATTGGTTCGTAATTTTCAGTGGCCTCACGAAGCACCATTGGTTGAGTCAATCTGCCTTGTTTGTCGAGCCACATGTCTGGTTGCTCTGAGAGAGAAGTTACGGAATGTTTAGCAAAAAATGAGGGTGTAACTCGTTTTTTCGTCGCCTCTGTGGCAAACGCCTTGGCACCATTCTCACAGAATTCGAAACCGCTTCGATGACCGTCGGGGTCTGGCCATGCACAACCTGGGCAATCGTATCCGTCGAACTTGTTCACCGAGCGCATGGCACTCCAAGTTCGCTTCAATCCCGCTTCTGAGATACCAATCCCGAAGGACTTGGAAATCCCAGCAAAACCCGCAGCTACCCGCTTCGGTTTGCCAATTTTGAGCCGCTCCGACTCTATCGGAGTGGTTGCCCGAGTCACTCGCTTAGCCATTGCTCTCACCCTTCCTGTATGCTACATGCTCAAATTGATTGCCGCCGATTAGTGAACAATATGCTCATTCGTCCAACAGCCTCCAAGCGCCGGTATGGACATTGAATCGGTCACTTCGTAGGAAACCGATCAATGTGAGGCCGCTGGCACGCGCTGCGTCAACCGCCATCGTAGTAGGCGCGCCCAATCCTGCTACTGCTGGGATTCCAGCGTATGCAGCCTTCTGGATTAATTCGTAACCGATGCGACCCGATAACATCAGCATTTCATACTCGGTTGGAAGTGAACTTGTCAACAGACGAGAACCTACCAACTTGTCGAGCGCATTGTGACGGCCGACATCTTCCTTGAGAGCGGTGAGGTGCCCATCAGCATCGAACAGGGCGGCAGCATGGAGGCCACCAGTCCTTTGAAAGACCGGTTGAGAAGAGGATAACTGCTCGGGAAGTCGAGTCAGGAGTTTGGGGGAAAGCCACGCCTCACCTGAAAGAGCCAACCTGCTTGGAATCTCAAATTGGTCTAGTGTTTCTCGACCACAAAGCCCGCAGCCAGAAGAAATTGTGAATGGGCGGACAAATTGCGAAATGTCTTCAACACAATTTTCCACTAATTCAATTGAAACAGAATCATCTTCAAATGTGCATGAAAGAACATCTCGCATTGATTGAATTATACCCTCTGACAAAAGCCAGCCAAGTGCAAGTTCAACCTCGTCTCCGGGGGTTCTCAATGTTACCGCAAGTTGTCGGCTCTCACCCGCCATAGTTACTCCTATATTGAGGGCTTGTTCCTTTACAAGGGAATCCTTACTTACTATGAGTTCGCCTTCTTCCCACCGTTGAACTGGCATCTCGCTTGCGCCGTCCTCCCCCATGATAGTGCCACAATGCAACTATCCGATGAACGCTTCGCTATGATTTGGGAAAAAATGGGTTTCGAACTTCAATGTCCGGCCCGCCCATGAGCTCCATGGGTGCTACCTGCTCCCGAACCAAAATGATCCGAATACCCTCCAAATTGGAAAAGGGGAACATAGTTCCCAAATCAATTGGTTGAAAACAGTCGGGCGATTCGGAATATCTGTGACCGAGCATCAATTGGACCTCGCTGAGCGCCTTGTCGACTCAGGTCTCGACAGCAAAGAAGCGAGAGTCATTCTCACACTGTCAAACGGCTTTGCGCTGAAAGCGAGTGAAATCGGCTCAAAGGTTGGGATTACTCGAATGGATGCCTACAATACACTCCGGAGGCTGCAGGATTCCGGTTTGGTGATGGCTACGGTCGACAAACCGATGCGCTTCACAGGACTCTCAATCGAAGAGGTGTTCCAGCATCTCATTCACCGAGAAGAGCAGGAACTTCGCCGACTGAAGGCTCATCTCGATGAGTATGCTGAGGAGACACGCGGTGTTTCCTCAACCCACGCTAGACCAGAACAAAAAGAAGCGACATTCAGTGTAATCAAGGAGCGAAGCCACATTCATGCCGCCATGGAACGGCTGATTGAGGATGCTGAGAGTGATATTTGGCTGCTCCTCGGCCAGTGGGGGATTCTTCACCTCGTGAAAACTGGGGTACTCACTGCGGCAAATGATGCCGCACGGCGAGGTGTCACTGTCAGAGTTCTAGCGTCACTCGACAAAAAGACCTTGAAATTCTTTGGACAACTCCACGAATCTATCGAAGTTAGGCATAGCGATGCGGTCTCAATGCATGGCCTAACGGTCGATGGAGAGGTAGCAATCCAGAGTGTAGCCCTTGAGGGAAACCCGGTTGGCCGAGGCAAGGATGATGCAGCCCTCGTCATCGAAGCGCATGATTTCCTCACTGCACATACAGATTTGATTGCGTCGACTTGGAAAGGGGCAACCGCATTCTCCAGTGCGTCCTCAAGAGTTGAGGCGGGCGAAATTGTTGAACCGCTGAGAGTCAGCCTTGGTGAGGGCTCTTTCTACCGCCGACTGAAAGAGATGATTGCTACTGACATCGAGGACCAACACCCGAGTAATATCGGCTGGACAAATGCAGTCCTACGGCGCGGTGACACCTATCTCACACCTGAACCGAGCCTCCCAGCATTCGAAGTTCTCGGGATTGACACTAGTGAACTGATGAGGAATATCGGTCGTCGCATAGGCGAAGAAATCGCGATAGAATTGAGCGAAATTGAGGCGGATACTGACTTCTGGACCCAATTGGCAGTTGAATGGCAAGAGATGGGCATGGGGAAATTGGTCGTCAAAGGTGACCCCGTAGAAGTCGTACGAGTGGAAGATGCTGGCTCGTGTGGAAAGTCGCCACAATTTGGCGGGCCGTTCTGCCACCTCGATGAAGGAATCCTCGAGGGCATCATCCAAACTCGATTCGGAGTCCACGCTACTGCAGTCGAAAGGGAATGCACAGCCGCCGGCGAAGACTACTGCCACTTCGACATCGTGTTCAGCGAATCCAACACATGAGTTAATGAATGGTCGAGAGGTAGGTGAAAACAATGGATTGTCCAGCAGATACAGGATTACTCGCGGCGGGTGTCGAGGAAGATGAGGAATTTGATGTTGTACCAGTCGACCTAATCATCACAGACATCGCACACCGGAAGTTGCAGGAGATTCTTAACTTTGAACCGGGTGATGTTGTTCTCACCGTCGCCATCCATCGAGGTGGTTGCTCTGGCTATCTCTACGACATGCAAATCATAGATAGACCCGAAGGGGATGGATTTCAGTTCGATGAAATTGATGGAATCCCAGTCGCAATTACAGACTACGACAGCAGTTTACTAAGAGGAATTGTTGTGAATTTCCAGGATTCTTTGATGGGTGGTGGATTCAAGATTGAGAATCCCAACGCTGACAAAGAGTGTAGTTGCGGCAAGTCATTCGGTTGAACAAGAATCTCAAACTAGCGAAATTCGCTAGTTGTGACTCCATCATTCTTCTTCAGCAGGTTCGACTGGTTTACGCCTCTCTGGCTTCTTTGGCGGCAGAGTGACGACCCCTTCTTCGACCAGTGAAGGTAGTGCCATCAAATCCTCAAATCGAATTGTTGCTTCCAACGATTGTTGTGGGAACCGGTGGTCGTTGTCGAAAAATTCTCTCAACATGCAAATTAAGCGGAGGCTGAGACTGCCATCCCGGTTTCGAGTGAATGAATACAATTCAGGCTCCTCGTCGTCAATTATCTGCTGATGAAAACTGTCCCTAATCCCCTTCGCTCGCTTTGCAGTCGCCCACTCCACCAAGGCGCCCACAATGGTCGCGGTGTAGAGAACTACGAGGACTGAAATCGCGAAAATGATAGGGTCATGCAATCCCACGCCTGGATTCGTCACTGTGAGAAATACTTGCCTCGAGAGAAGGAGAAGAAGCCCGATTCCTACCACAGGAGCGAGCAAATCCTGCAGAATTGCGTCGAGTGGAATCAATCTACGCTGCGCGTTGTCAGCAAATGCCAATTCTCCATCGATTGCAACCGCGGTGACAATGGCCACACAAGCGAGTACCAAGTAGGCCGCAGCGGCCAGAATCAATGTCCAAGAATCTGGCAGGGTCAGGTAATGGACAACCAGATACGCGAAAAGCCCGAGGAAAACCGTAGTCGGCATTCGGTGCAGCCCGCGAATGTAGGCATCACCCTTCTTTGCGTCACGGTCTAATTTGGGCACACCAATCAACTGCCAGTTTGTGATTCTCTTAATCATCTTGACAAGACCCGAAAGCAAGCCAAGGTCCACCATCACCCATTCAGTGAACCGAAGGAGAGGCACGAGAGGGAGGATTAAAAAGACCGCAAATATGGAGAGGGGTGGCCACAAAATCATCGATGGTAGGAGTAGAAAATGGGGTAAACTAAGAGGGTAAAGAATGTCACTTTCCAATCTACCCTGTTCAATCTCTTGCAATTCCCACCTTCTTGCTGCCTTGTCCAAACTCGCCCTGAAAATTTGTAGTGGGTAACCGTGGTCAAGGATTCCCTGTACCATTTTTCGGTAGTCACGATGGCTCTTGGAACGGAGTAATCGCCTTTTCCAAAGTCGCTGGGCAGGAACTGAAAGGAGCATCGGCGCAAGTAGCAGACCGAGTACAAGTGCGAGCATGGTGGGGTCATCTGTAGACCATTGCACAATACTACGGCAGCGCTTTTCACTCATGAAGCGAGCGGTCGCGCTTCACCTTTGGTGACTATTCGGCCAAGGATGAGGGAAATCGACACGATGGATTGGGTGGTAGAGTCAATCGTGGTTGGTCAAGTCGATTCTACCGAGAATGAGTTCGATGGCGACTGGCCCGAAGGTGTGGCTGTCTGTTGTGGATAGTGGGTCCGGATTGTCTCCTTGGAGAAAGAATCGCCCTAAACTGGAGATTTCCCCGACCCTTTTTACGACTCGAACAGATGACCTGAGAGGGTGTACGCTCAGAACAACATCACCGACGACAGGTAAGGAATCCGAGTATGCTGACAAGTCGCACTCTACTTCGTCGCCATCTCGCAAAGTCGGCCACATACTGTCGCCGTTGATTCGAACTAAGCAAGTCTTGCCAGTGTCGGCAGCCATTTCGCCAGCTCAATTTGGTTACCGAGGTCGACGAACGCTCAACTAGCGCGAACCCAAGCGTCATCTCGACCCTTGGCGCCCCAGAAGATACCGTGAATCTCTTCGCAGGCATCCATCAATTCTTGAGCGTGAACAGATGATACTTCGACTTTGCAGGCGCTGCACAACTTTGCAGCCTGCCAGAAGATGTCATGCAAGTTTGGAATCGATTCAAGGTGTTCCGGCTTGAAGAAATCTGTCCAAAGGACAAGCAATTCCTTCTTGCACCTCTGCGCCTCTTCTTCCTTGATTGACGCATACCTGCTCATAGTGTTGAGATATGCTGCCATACCCGCAGTGTCACCGGTGTTCGGGCATTCAAGTCCCAGCATTTTGTTGGTCATTGATTGGACCGCTTCCGCAGCAATTCTCGCAGATGCGGGGTCGTAGACACCACATGGCCCATCACAATGCGCTTCAGCCTCAATTATCTCTCTCTTGTCAACCATGTTTCAGCCTCATTCCACCAATGAGAGGGGTCGCAATATCAACCCTCGCCTGTCTCTTGCACACAGTGGTTTCTCAGTTTGGAGGAAGTTTCCGGGGAGATGAAATGGGTAACATTGATTGAACCGCGCCTTCCGAACTACCCGCGTGGCCCGCATAGCCGTGACGGATGGGATGGATGATTCAGCCGTTGAACGGTTGCAAAACGCCGGTCATGAAGTGACTCTCAAACACTATTCTACAAAGGAATTGGAATCCGGTATTCTAAGGAAATTCGACGCGGTTGTCATCAGAAGCGCCACCAAAATGACAGCGAAGGTTATCAAAGCAAGCAGCGGACGAAAAGGCTCTTTGAAACTAATCGGGCGGGCTGGAGTTGGCGTTGACAACATCGATTTGGATGTCGCTACGAAATGGAAAGTGGTAGTTTGCAATACACCGAGTGCATCAACGAAAGCGGTTGTCGAACTTACAATCGGTCATCTTCTCGCAAGCACAAGACATATCGCGACCGGCGACCGGACTTTGCGTTCTGGGGATTGGGCAAAGAAGAATCTGCGAGGCACCGAACTTTCCGGGAAAAGGTTGGGATTCATCGGCTTCGGAAGAATTGCTCAAGGTGTCGGGAAAGCGGCTCGCGCTCTTGGGATGACCCTTCACGCCTACGACCCATACCTCCCTTCCGCGGTTGCGGCCGACCAACACTGCATTCTCCACGATGATGTTGACGATGTCTTCAGACAGTGCACACATGTGACGATTCATTGCAACTTCTCGCCAGAAACACACCATCTTGTGAATCGGGAGAGGTTGGCGATGATGCCGGGTGTTGGCCGAGATGGTGTTGACTGTGGTAATCATCTGGTGAACTGTGCGCGAGGCGGAATTGTCGATGAAGAGGCTACACTGGCGGCGTTGGAATCGGGTCAGTTGGCTAGCGCTGCGCTCGATGTATTTGAGGTCGAGCCGGCTGGCGATAATCCACTTTTACAGCATTCGAATTTCCACGGTACGCCCCATATTGGGGCGGCGACTAAAGAGGCTCAAGGGAGGATTGGCGAAGAGATGTCGAAGCTTCTCATCGATTTCTTGGACGGGCGGCGCCCTGCTAGTGCATTGAATCCTGAAGTTTTGTGATACTGCCCCCGTTCACAGTAGTAGCGTCTATTTCGGCCCACTGAAAGCCCATTAATTCACCAATTCTGAATCAATGGGTGTTATGCACTAACCCTTTGCTACACTGTAAAACTATCTAAACAGGGTTGGATAATCATTACAATCATCATTTTGTTTTTGGTAAATTAATCCAAATTCCCCCACAAATTATTGACATAAATAATGTTAATGGAAGAACAGTTAGAAATGCTAGGCCAATTAATGGGAATGGAATTAATTCATTATCGCAGGTCAAAAAACAACGGTTAAAGTCAATTATTGTAAAGAATATGATTAAGATTGTTGATAGTAAGTTACCTAAACAGAATATTGGCGCCATTACTATGGGCCATCTTAATCCTACTTTTGGGTGCATGTTCTTTTTTGCGTACGAACAATACCTATGAGCTATTGTAGGAAACGATGTGAAATGTGTGCACAGAACAGCATCTCTTTTTCTTAATATGGCCCCACCACAACGTCGACAGATTGATGCTCTGATGTCGGGCGGGGGAGGTGGTAATATATCCAAATTCATAGTAGTTTTTGACATGGGTATTGGAGGAGAGGCAGGGATCAATTCTAAACCCGATAACATGAACTTGCCATTAGGGCTAATGATGTGGTCGGTCATGGTATCCCTACAAATATCATATTAACAAAATCCTCTGATAATTGAAGGACGAAGCAAAGGCGGCCCCTCTATTTCAAGAGGTTAAGGGTGCTCAAATTGATTCGTTGTTTCTGCCATTGTTGGTTGCTGTGCAGGAATATTACTTGGTGTGGTTTGCTGTTGAATTATTGGTTGGTTGCCGAATTGTGGTTGCGGAACAAATCCAGGCTGACCGAGCACAACCATATTTTGAGCATTATCTTTTATTGCAATAGCAGAAATTAACCCGATAATCAAGATAAAAATACTACAGCAACATCCCCAAAATCCTAATCCACTAGCCAGAAAACCGTAATCTGAATCTGAAAAAGAACTGTCCTCAGACCAGATTTGAACGTTTCCAGTCCCATTGAAGTTAAGGGTGCGGGTATCTCGGTCACCAATGGCGTATAATTCACCGACATAGGTGTATCCAGAAATGGTGCTAGAATCACAATTGTTTGTGCTTTCGCATGAGATGAAGTAATTGTACTCATCAGACCCAATTAACTCTACACTGGCATTTCCACCATCTGAGACATACACGAAGTAGTAACTGTAAGTATCAATATCTGAAGCGTCCCACGAGGCTGGGGCGTTTTGTTCCCAAAACAAATCTTGTTCGGTATCTAAATCCATCGATGAAAATGCACTAACATACCCTATTATCATAATAACAATTGATAGAATTATTCCTACCACTCCTATACCAATCATCACTTTGGAGAAACCATGCATTACAAAATCCCAATAGGTCTTTACATTCAATACTTGCCCCTATACAAGGTTAAGTCGCAGGGGCTATTGATGCAACAGAATCAAAACAATTTGAACCCTGTTCAATTTGTTTAACAGTAAAGCAAAGGGTTAGTGCATAACACCCTTTGATTCATAATCTGTGAATTAATGGGCTTTCAGTGGTCCGAAATAGACGCTACCGATGCGGCTCATTCGAGTTTGTGCATCGCAACGAGATCAGCTTCCAACTCAGCCAACTCAACAGGGACCGTTATTCCGCCAATCGGCTTACCCCGCCCCAGCCCAGCCTCGTTCTTCGCCCGCCAGGTATCAGCGTTGAAGTCGAGTATCTGCGCGGTCAAACCACGCAACCTCTCACCCTCATCGGTCGCCGCGAGGGCGCCAACCGGAACTGCCGGGAAGTCTCGCACATCGACCGCGGATGTGCCGTAGAGAGTGGTCGATAGATGGTGGCTGAAGAAGGGACAAATCGGACTGAACATCGTTAGCAAATCCCTCACGATTTTGTGGATTGTCCACGCGGCATTGCTGTCTTCATCGTAAAGCCGTGACTTGGAAAGTTCGAGCCAGTGGCTTGGGAAGACACCGGTACCGAAGTTTTTGAGGGCTTGAGCGGCAGTGTAGATGTCGATTTCCGTGTAGGATTTTTCGACGGTTGCCGTCACCTTGCAGAACTCAGCAAGAATCCATTGGTCAGCCGCCCGAAGGTCAGAGGGGACCGAGTCGAGGTCTGCTGGAACTTCAAACTGGCTTGCAAACCGAGCGACATTGAAAATTTTGGTTAAAACTCCGTAGTATTTCGCCTCAATTTCCTCCGGATTTATGTGGAAGTCGTCGCCAACTTGAGCATCGCACGCCTTCCATAGACGGAAGCACTCCGAGCCTATTTTATTCGCCTTCAACTGAACTGTCTTGTCCGGCCCCTTCACCTTCCATGAGCCAGTCCTTCCGCCTGCACCGCACTCCAAAACCGAGTCGGCATCTATTCCGTTTCCGAGGGATTTTGACATCTTGCGGCCCCATGGGTCCATGCCAAGCCCGTCGATCCAGACATTTTCGAATCCGGGCTTGTCGAAAAGTAGGGTAGATTTGAGAAGCGTGTAGTATAGCCATGTGCGGACGATTTCCTTGCCTTGTGGGCGAAGCCCAGTTGGAAAGGCTCTCTTGAAGGTCGCGTCATCGGAGAGGTATCCAGAGACGAACAGATTGGAGTTTGACGAATCCATCCAGGTGTCGAAGACTTTCTCTTCGCCTAGAATTTTGCCAAGCGTGGGGGCGAGTTCTGAGAAATCGCCGAGTTCTTCTCGGGTCTCTCGGTCGAGGACGATGCTGCCATCTGGTGGGCCCTCTCGCCACGGCTGAACATAGGTGCCAGCGGGTGGGACGACAACCTTGGTTTCATCTTCTGAATACCAAATCGGAATTTCTGTATGATACCATCGCCGCCGACTTATGGGCCAATCTATAGAGATATTGTCCATCCAGTCGAGGAGGAACTGTTTGTTGCGAGGCGGAATGAAATTAATTTCTTCAGCGTGCTCTGCGATTCGCTCTTGGATGTGGGTTTGGCGAACATACCACTCCTTCAAAAGAATGGTTTCCACCGGATTCTTGCCTCTCTCTGATACCGGAACTTCTTGTTCTCGCTCTTCGATGGCAACTACCTTTCCTTCAGCCTGCAATGTCTCGATGACTTGCGTCCTCGCCTCCTTAACTGAAAGGCCAGCAAGAGGACCGGCCACTTCGGTCATGCAACCATCTAGACCAATCGCCTGGAACGGAGCCAATCCGAGTTCCCTGAATACTGCCACATCGTTTTGGTCGCCAAACGAACAAACCATCAGTATGCCTGAGCCAAATTCTGATTTGACGGATGGGTGAGTTTGGATTTCTACGCTGGTGCTGCGGCCAGCGACCTCAACAGGAAGTTGAATCTGCTGGCCGACAAGATGCTGATATCGGTCATCATCGGGATGAACTACTACAATTCCACACGCGCATATCAGTTCGGGTCTCGTCGTCGAGATGACAATCTGCTCCCCACTTTCAGTGACCCATTGAACATCGACGAGTTGGCTCATACGCTGCAACCGCTCGACTTCTGCCTCAGCAATCGTAGTCCCTTCGACTGGGTCGTAGATGTTGGGCCGCAAATCTTCAACCACATCACCTCGCTTGAACAAGTCGACGAAAATGGCCTGTGTGACCGCACGGTAGGAGGGTGAATCAGTGAGGTATTCCTTAGAAAAGTCGCACGAAAGCCCGACCCGGTTGGCGGTGTTTCGCATGGCTTGGGTGAACTCTTCTATCGTCTCCTCGCATAATTTCAAAAATTCTGCCCGGTCATAAGTTTTCATCTTCTTCCCAGTGTTTTTCTCAACTGTAAATTCGATGTTGATTCCATTCCGGTCAACACCCCAAGGGAAAAAAACCTCTTTGCCCATTAACCGCTGACAGCGAGCGATGACATCTATCATCGAATACTGTGCCACTGCTCCAATGTGCCAAGTGCCACTTGGGTAGGGTGGAGGGGTATCGATTACGAACAGTTCTCGCCCAGAATCTGGATTGAATCCGTAGCGAGAGTTATACTCTTCTTGGTCGGCGTAATGCGCCTCTTGAATCCGCTTTTCAAGGTCGATTGTCCATCGCTTTTCTTCGATCCGCGGTTTTGACATTCAGATTCCCACTAAGGCCCCATCGCACGTCAACAGCAAGGGTCCTCCGGCTCACGGGCAATGATTGGTATTCATGAGGCTGCCGCACCTACACTGCCAGATTCTCCTCGACCAAAGTGTTCGACAATTCTACGAACTTTACCTCGGCCTTAGGCCGAGTCGTCAACAATGCCCCCGAAGGCTACGGTTGGGGATGAGGGATTAAAGGCGGATTCGATAGCACGGAGTTAGTGGTGAGTCATATCGACGAAGACGAAGAGAATCTCGCCGACCCATCCAAGAGCGCCGGGGAACGGCTCGGCGATGGTGTGTCTGCAGTCCGAGATGCGGTTCAAACTCGTTTCGAAGATTTCGACGCTGATGGCGCCATGGAGGCAATACTGGCTGCGCCTCGGAGGATTCGAAAGGAACTTCGCCAAATGTCAGTGTTTGGAGTTTTGACCCGGTTTCCTGCACCAACAGTTCTGCTCTGCCTCATAGTGACTCTCTTCTTTACCTACAATTCCGGAATCATCGACAAATATACCGGCGAGACATCACTCAATGTCAACGGCGACTTGGAGGTCTATCTACCGAAAGGCAGCGAGGTAAGTGCCAATCTCGACGAGGTCGAAAAGGATTGGACTACCAATGTGATGATTATCTATGTCGAATCCGAAAATCAGGGAGTGACAGATGTTGAGATTCTCAAACAACTCGACGCAATCGAACGGCCACTCAATTATGTAGAATCAGACGGAGGAGATACCGACGGAATCATCTATGTTTTATCTGTTTCAACCGTTGTAAAAGAGGTCAATTCATCCGCCCCGAGAGTGGCAAAAGCGTTCATTTCCAACGCCCTTGGTGATGGTGGGCTCGGTGAAAACCTCAGCAGTCAAATTGACTCGCTCGGTGACACACTCGGCGGTTACAGCATCCCAGATGAACAGGAGCGAGTCAACCGTATCATCGGCGAACTACCCGAGAACGCCAAGGACAAATTATTCCGCGATGTTGGCGCAGGAGCCCTTTCGTCAGTTGGATTTCCAAATCGAGCAGTAATCATTGTTGGAGTAGTCGACACCGGGTTTAGCGGAGGAAGTGCTTGCCCGGAGGAAGGCGTGAAAGAAGGGTGTGTGCCAAAGGTCTGTCAATCACCAGACGAGCGGTTTAAAGAGGCGCAAACCGACATAATCGCCTACACCGAATGTTGGATAAAACAGACTGCAATGGACAACAACTGGAATGAAGAGGAATCTGGTTGTTACGATGGGCCGGACGGCGCAAACGGCAGCGGGCCAGGCTGCCTCGGAATAGAAATGACGCTCACAGGCCCGGTACCAATTACAAATTCGGTGACAAAATACTCCTTCGTTCTGTTCTGGCAAATCTTCCCACTAGGTGTGATAGCGGTCGCGATTGGCCTGTTCCTGTTCCACTCCGATCTCATCCAAACCGGCCGGGTCCGCCCCGTTCAAGGGGTAAAGGTCGTGATTATCGCCGGACTTCCCACGCTCTGTTCGGTCTGGTGGACTCTTGGAATCATTGGATATTTGGACTACGAAGTCACGATGACGGTGATTATCGTGGGGCCGATTCTGTTAGCGCTTGGCGTTTCGTACGGCCTTCACATCACCAACAGATACGCAGAAGAATCGGGCACTCCCGAAGAAAAAATGGCGATTGCGTTACAGTCCACAGGTAAGGCCGTTCTGTTATCTGCGGTGACTACTGTCATCGGTTTCATCTCGCTGGTTAGTACTCCGATGGCGCCGATTCAAACTGTTGGGATTTCTCTCGCAGGTGGAATCATTGTAGTCTATTTCCTGACTATGGTCATGGTTCCAAATCTCACGATGTTACTCGATTTGAAGAAACCGAGTCATCCGCCGCCGAGTATCGTGGAATTCGTTGTTGAGCAGCCTATTCGCTGGACTAAGGTGACACTTTCGATTTTCCTAATCCTGATGTTGGTTTCAGCCACATGGGCGAGGACTCAGGTTGAGGAGAACATCGACCTGCTTGAGATGGCTCCTGAAGACCAGCCGCCCATCATGAAGATGAAGCAGTACTCGTCGGAATTCAACGCAGGTCAAATTGGCATGTTAATGGTCGATGGCTACATTGCCGGTGACCGTGATGATGGGACTTCTGAAAACGATGACCCGTTCGCCAAATTACAGGATATTGAATTGCTCGAAAATAGAACCGACTCGGTCGATAAGACCACTGCAGTCAGCATCGTTTTCTTGATGAAATCAGTCGGTGTGTCAGTTAATTTAAGCGGCACTTCTGTGTTGCCATTCTGTGACTTTGTGCCCGGCGGTACTGGTAACGAGGTCTGCCATGTCATATTCGACCAGGAACACGAACAAGACGCTACATTTTGGCGCGTGTTGACTACTTTCAACACTGAAGATGATGCCAACAAACGAGTGCAGATTTTCCTTCTCGATGTATTCTATTCCTCACTGACGGAAGAGACTAGGCAACTGTTCATCAACGAGACTTTCCAACGTAGTCTGATCTACATCGATATGCCATTCATGAATGTCCAAGAGACCAAATTGGCTGTCGACGAAGTCAACATTCACGCTGACCTAAACTATCCCGGAGGAATCGCTTCATCTCCACTGATTGGTGTGGCAGCGGTCACTATCGAAGTGAACGAACTGATTGTCGGCTCACAATGGACTTCGCTTGCATTCGCTCTAATTGCAACAGTACTCACTCTTGCAATATTCTTTAGAGACCCGAAATTTGCCATCTTGACGACAATTCCTGTCGTGTTCACAGTGGCGATGCAATGGCTGGTGATGCAGCAGATGGATGTTTCACTTTCACTCGTTACAGTGATGATCGGCTCGATTCTCGTTGGTGTCGGTGTTGATTTCTCAATTCACATAGCAAATCGAGTTCGAGAACTGGGTGGCACATTAGATGCCATCAAGGAAGCTTGTACCACAACAGGGATGTCATTGTTCGAGGCGGTTGTCGTCACCTGTGCAGGTTTAGCAACAGCATACCTGATTCCAATTCCGGCACTCAAGCCATTCGTGTCTGTCATCATCGTGCTGCTCATCGTCGCCGCTGCATCTGCGCTTCTCCTACTGCCGGCGATATTCGCATTCTTCGTAAAAAGTGGAATAGGCCTTACCGGTGGTTCTGCTTCGATGATACGGACTGCCCGCCTCATCGCCAAAGGAGAAGACGAAGAGGTTGTGCTCGCCCCTTCGGCGATGGGTTCTGACCACGATGCGTGGTAGACACCGCCCACCACAGCGAGCGGTAGCGTTGCTTTTTTTGATGTGAGTCATGTCGCTCGGGAGGAAGATTTCCCGTGGAAATCGACATCAATCGACCTCGCTCGATTGGACCCTGCGGGCAAGTTCACTCGCGAAAGTGAAGAGGCATTCTATTCTACTCCACACTCTTAGATGTTTGATGGGTGAAGTCAAAGTGCCGGCGGCAAGCGGCTATCCTCAATGGTGAACTATTGGCTGATGAAGAGCGAGCCCGATGTTTACCCTTGGAAACAGCTCGTCACAGATGGCTCAACCCATTGGGATGGTGTGCGAAACTATCAGGCGCGCAACATGATGAGAGATGACTTTGAGGTCGGCGACCTCGTCCTTTTCTACCACTCCAACTGCAAGCCACCTCATGTTGCAGGTGTCGCTCAGGTGAGCAAACAAGGATATCCCGACTTTACAAGTTGGGATGCCTCCTCGAATTACTTTGATGAGAAATCCAGCCCCGAAAACCCTCGCTGGTTCATGGTTGATATAGAGCCTGTTTCAGCCTTCAAAGTTGAGGTATCTCTGCCCACCATGAAAGAAAACCCAGCCTTGGAGGGGATGCCGTTACTGCGCAAGGGTCAGCGGCTCAGTGTGCAACCCGTGCCAGAGGAACATTTCCAGATTGTCTGCAAAATGGGTGGAGTCACCCCGGCGACAAAGTGAGAACGGGATACCGACTCGGGACATGTGGAGGCGAGAGATTGGACCCGATACCAGTGGCTGCGCGGGCGGCAAATATTGAGTATGCAATCCGCGATGTCGTTGTGCCTGCAACCGAACTTGAGAGAGCTGGCCATAAAATTTTGAAACTGAACATCGGTGACCCACTCGCCTACCCCGGATTGCCCACGCCGGCACACATGGTCGAGGCTTTCCAAAGTTCACTTGGGAGACAGGAAAACGGTTACTCCCACTCCTACGGACTTCCGAGGTTGCGGGCTGCAATCGCTGCTGACGAAACAAGCAAAGGGTGGGACTGCTCTGCAGATGATGTCTATGTCTGTCACGGAGTGACCGAAGCATTGCAGATAATTTTCGCCGCATTCCTTCAACCGGGCGACAAGGTTCTCTCACCTGGACCTCATTATCCACCCTACATGACCTACCCTCCACTCTTTGGTGGAAGCACGGTCGAATATCGGTTGGATCCAGATGATGGTTGGCGAGTTGACCTCGATGATATTCGAGCGAAAATGGATGACAGTGTGAAATTGCTCGTTGTCATCAATCCCAACAATCCGACTGGTGGAATCACCGATGAGGCGACTCTTACCGGTTTGCTGGATATTGCTGCTAAGTGGCCGAACTGTACAATCATCGCTGACGAGATTTACGATGGGTTGAATTTCGCCGGTGACCACTTTTCATGCGCCGGGATGGCTCAGCGACTAGACTCGTCAGTCCCAGTAATCACATTGAACGGAGTTTCGAAGGTCTTCTATGCACCTGGCTGGCGAATCGGCTTCTTGGCGCTCTATGACCCAGCCGACAGACTCGTGCTGGTCAGGGACGGAATGGAACGGTTGATGCGAGCTCGATTGTGTGCTACAACACCGGGTCAAATGGGATATCTCGCAGGTCTTGAAGGTCCGCGGGAATGGATGGCTGAGTATCGGGAGAGGTTGTTAGCGCAACGGGACTACTGTATAGAGCGCATTCAGTCTATAGACGGAATAGAGACTCAAACTCCAAATGGAGCATTCTACCTGTTCGCCAAATTGACCCACCCAAAGTGGGCGCAAGACGACAAGGCGTTCGTTCTTGAATTGCTCCATCAGGAGAAAGTTCTCATGGTCCATGGTTCTGGATTCAGTACCGAATATGGCACGGGATTTGTGAGGATGGTCTTCCTTCCGGGCATTGACGAACTGAAGGAAGCATTCGATCGCATTGAGAGGTTCCTCAAAGCGAGTTGATATGGCTAGATTTCCTTTTGAGATCAACCCTAGTTTCCGTTCTGCTTTCCGTTAATTTTCTCTGGAAAAATGTTCGACTCGCCTACGCATGGGAGAGTCGCTAGCGACTCTTGTCGGGCGAATCGCTTAGAAGTCGAACGGTGAGGGGCTCTCATGCTGAGGCAACGAGGTAAGGTGTTCTGCGCCTCATTCATGTTGCCATTTGTGGCATTCCTAATTTTCCTCCCATCAACTGTTTCTGCCGAAGTCACTGTGATTTCAGCGAATGTGTTTGACCCGGTTTTGCTCTTGCCTCTCCTCATCTCCATAATCGCAGCGCTGATTCTCTGGAGAGTTCTGTTACCAGCCTCTCTGTCCAATCTCCAAGTCGCCTTCGAAACAGACGATGAGGTCTACGAGGTTCATCGATTGACAAAGACGAAGGGGGATGTGATGCGATTGCTCTCAACTCCCGGTGTAAGCATAGGAATGGTTGCATATTTGTTAGCAATGGCCGGAATTTTACTGATTGTTGCCGAACTTCTCATTCGACCTGACGAATACTATGAGCCGGTCCTTTACATCATGGCGGTTTTAGTCGCCTTCCCGATTCTCATTTCGCCGTTTGTAACTCTCTACGCCCAACTCAGTGGAACATCCAAGGAGATGGTTACGATGTCCTTGGGCAAGCGGCTCTACGGGACTGCCGTCACGATGTTAGTAGTGCTGGCAGCGACAGGAGCAGTACTCTACATCGGATACCAAAAGTCCGGTGGTGGCGTTGACGAAACAACTCTCGCCAAATGGATAGGATATGCGGTTCTGGCTTTCATGGCACCAACTATTCTCGCCTACGGCCGAATAATGGGCGCCTCCTGGAACACACTTTTGGTCAACAAATGGAGAACTTTCACAGGGAAACCGACCGCCATCGACCCCGACTCACCCGGTCTGGCCAAGCGATTCACAGCGATTATCATCGTTGTATTCCTAGCCACAATGCCGCTGACCGCAATCAACGGAATTGTCACCTTAATTTATGTCGAACTAGAAAATCCAGCCGATGCGAACAGCATGTTGGATTTGGGTGGAATCATCGGCTGGGAAATTTACCAACTGGTTGAGAATAATCCGATTCTGCAAAAAGTCATCTCGCTCAAAGCACTAGAAATCACTCTCGCTTCATACCTGATGATGAATGTTGCAATCGTAGGGTTGGCTTTCATTTTCGAATTGACCCGGAACCTCTTCCTCGGAGGCCAGAATTTTGGCGGTATTGGGGGGGTCATCTTGGCGCGCCCGCGAGAAATTCGTAGTGAACGGAAGGTGCAAGGCAAAGTTCTCTTCTTCGGCTTGGCCGGGTTTAGCGGCTATACTGTGCTACTTCTAATTCTTCAAACTTACAAGGAATTCAGCCATTTGATGCCGTACGGAACTACATCTCCATACTTAGCTGAGGAGGTACTTTTGCAGGAAACTTGGCAGTTCATCGCGGCTGGTCAAGCGATTTTCCTGTTAGTCTGGGTTTTGAGCATGGGGAAACTCAATCGGCTGAAGCAACTGCGGTTTGACCTCTCACCAGATGAAAGGAGAGAGGGCGTTATCCTTGCCGGAGGTGGCGATTGGATGCGGAATTATATCTCATCAGCAGCCTACCGTGATGATTTGGATGCGTTGTGCAGGTTTCAAACTGAATCTGTCAAGGGCGACCAATTAGTCATTCAGATGGAAAAAAGACGAGCGCGGATGTTGGAATGTGCGATACGCGGCCTGTGGCCTGAAGCGATAGATGGAGCGAGAAAATTACTGGCTCAACAAGGCGGCGAAGACGATGAGGCGCGGATGATTATTGCCGCCGGTCACATCGCTTGTAGAAGGCTCGATGCAGCGCGCGAAGCGCTACGAGGCCTTGAACAGCCAGAAGGATATGATGAGCCAGAGATTCTCGCATTCATTGCAGAATGGATTGACCCTTGGGCTGGAGGAGTTACCGAGGATGACTTCTACGATTGGGAGAATATCTCATCTCTCGACCTTCTTCAGGAATATCACAAACGGCTCCGTTCATGGGACCCACTTACCAAAATTGAGAATATTCACAAAGACCCGCTCGGGCGAACTGCGATGCTCAGTTCGGTAGCGCAACTCCGCGCTCAAAGGCGTCACAGTGAAGCGCTTGACCTCGCACTCGAATGTGTTCGTCAAGACCCAGACTCGGCAAGGGCGAGGATTGCTGTATCTCTCTGTTTAATCGACCAGGGGGAGTGGTTTGACGCCCTCGATATTTTCGAAGAATTACAGGTGACTGCCTCGGAAGACCCGCGCGTGAGAGCACTAGGTGGGATTCTCGGCTTTTCATCACCTTCTGACGAATTGGAATCTGCTCTGAACAACACTTCATCTAGACGAAGTAGAAAGTGGATCGATGACGCACCAGTAAACCCGATCGCTGCACTTACTGTCAAGAGTGGCATGGATGAGGCTCTCAATGCGAATGTGATGATTGCGGCACACGAGTCGGTAGAACGAAACCTACCTCCCAAATACAAACCATCACTCGTTCTGAGGATGTTCAATTGGTTGGTTTTGTTACCTCTGTGGGGATTACTAGGAATCATAGCATGGTCAAGGTCGGATGAAATCGTAATTGGAGTGGTGATTTTCATCTCACTTTGTGGACTTCATATCATATCTCACAGGTTACGGCGACAACAACGACGAGTAATCAAACACAGGGACCAAAAAGCGATGATTACCTATTCGAAGCGGCTGAAAAGAAACAAAGTCACCTTCGACCGAGACCGAATACCCGTCGGAACACACCTTCTCATCTCTGGCCTCCTAGTCACCATCAATGGCGTTGTCTATGACCTCGGCCTCCCCGGCTGGTTGGTGGTAAGACTTCCAAAAGAGAGTGAGCGGAAGGTGAGGGAAAGGATGCTCAGAAGGAGTCGCGACTTGAAGTCAAAGAAGCCTGCGCGTTCAAAGCCGCTTCCAATCGAATGGTGGAATAAGCGGCCAAAACCTGTTGACAAAGAGATGAGGACCCTTGAGAGGCTCATCGGTCCTGCTGCCTACCGTGGGCGTCAAATACGGTCCAGATTGGGCGACCATCAAGATGGGGTGGGGCAGCCAAGCCCAAGAGTGCCGATGATGGACACCTCGCCTCAACAGCGAGGTATTCCCACGCACTCAATCAAGTCAGAAGAAGGATTTGCGAAGAGGCCTGGCGATAGGACAAAGAGGACCCAAACTGGAGTCGGCGTAACCGATATAGATGATCAATAGACGATTCCATAGATTCGCTGAGCAGATACGCAGAAACCTCAATGGCAGTGAACCTCGGAGCGCTACTTGTGCCAATAGTTGACGAGTCTGCGGACGAGCGTACTCCTTGGCTTGTAGAAGCGCTTGAACTGCGATTTCAGCCAACGAAGAGAGGTTTGATTGTTGAGACGCGTTCTCACCGTGTTGCTACTCATTTTCTCCGCGTTGCTGAATTCGAACTCTGGATCGGTGATATCGAGGAGCAACTGCAACTGACCCTCGGCCGTCGTCTCGCTCACGCCGCCGCAGAGAGTGAAGAATGGCGTCAAAGTGCTGCCGACAGGGAATCACCGAAACCCTTCTTCAAACGGAAACAGAAGCAGTTGGAGTGGGCCAATGAAGACCTGCAGTTGAGAGGTCTTGGAAGCTTGGAACTATTGAGCGCGAGTGACAAGTCTGCGAAATTGTTGGTCCGTGACCGCGCACATCCGGCTATTGCAGCAGGTATCGCCACCTCAATGTGGGAGAAGTTGACCGACAAACGCTACCGATTCCACTGGACTGATGATGGAGCATCCGAATCGCTCATCACTCTCGAACTCGACAGCCGCTCTATTCCGGCCGCTGAAACTGTTGACGGGCGGTGGCAGAACGCTGAAGGAATCGATGGCGAAATGGAGGGTATGCACCCACTATCCTTGGCTAGACATGAAGGACTAGGAAACTGGACTATAGATGGTGAAAGAATAATGTCTTTGAGTCAAGACTTGATTGTTAGATTCGAAGAAACTGCACTACCACACCTCACTGACAAAGCACGCCGAGCAGAGCCGGTGTGCGAATGGGAAGGGGTAACCGATTCAGAACGGGTGAAACTCTGGGATGCGTTTGCAGAAGCGAGTCGGAATCGATTTATCGCTTCGGGCGAGATGGTGTTGGTTGCTGAGCCTGAACATTGGGTTCATGTTGGCCATCGATTTCTCTCAAGAACTGGCTTAGGTGGAGTCGATACAGCGGAGACACTCGACGAACATGGCGGAGTTAGGCTCACCCTCAAATCAGTATTTCATCCAGCGATGACGGTCGGCACCCTACTCGGCGCTTGGGAGCGAGCAGAAGCGAGGCCCGCTAGCGTTCGGTGGTCACAAGGGCGCAGTGGGCACATCGTTGAACTGAGGCCTCGCCATGACATCGCCAAAAATTGAGCCTCGGTTCACAGCCCGAATTTGTCACCAGAATTTGGCAACTGAACAGATAGGTAGAGAAATTGGTAATTTTAAGGTGCGAAATCGAGCGACTACTCCAATGAGCAACCTACGCACGCCCCCGCTCAAACCTTAAACCCGTCACGTTGGCTCGTGTGCTCAGTAACGGCCCAAGGCCAGTGGTGAAACAAAATGACATTGACCCATAATCAATGGGCGGTAGTGGCGATTACAGTCACTCTCTGCCTCGCAGGTACATACAGCATAATCGGAAGCGTGATGAGCACATCGTCTGGAATTGGTAACTTTGAAGACGCAGCAGGCGACATCATGGATGGAGAAGATTTCGTAGGTGATGAAGCGGTTGACTCCGATGGAGACGGACTTCGTGACCGAATGGAAAGAACCACTCACGGTACAGACCCGTTCGACCCGGATACAGATGGCGATGGGATGAACGACGGCTATGAGGTCGAGGCTGGCTTAAATCCGCTCGACAGTGGCGATGCTGGCTTGGATGAAGTAATCACTGAAACTGAAACCGATTCTGGTGAAGATGCAGGTGGTACCGACGAAACTTGGCCGGACCCGGACAACGGACCTCTTGGGGACCCTGACCAAGATGGACTGGTCAACCTTGAGGAGATGGAACTCGGAACTGACCCTCGCCGAAATGACACAGACGGTGACGGACTCAACGACAAGTGGGAATCGCTTTACACATTCACAATGGTAACACAGTCTGGAGAACTTACTCTCTTCGACCCCCTCAACGGAAATTGGGACTGTGTTCTCCTAGACCCTGAATCCAAAGCGAACTTGGAACTTACCTTTGGAACAGACCTTTGGGATTCCTTGCAGAACTTTGCCGGCCACCATTCCTGTGACCAAGTCCTCGACTTTGACGCAGACACTCTCTCAAACTTTGAAGAAGAATCCTATGGTACCAATCCACGCTCAGAGGATTCTGACGGAGATTTGGTCACTGACCAAGTTGAAGTTGCAATGGGACCTATTCTACTCGAGGTAGTATGCGGTAAGGCGGTTCTCAGTGGTCCAACCAAGGAAGGCCCATTCACCGCCCTACTCAATGCAATGCCAAGCACCGTGAACCCGAAGGACTGGTTCCTCGAAGACATGGATGGCGACGGCCGCAACAATGGACCAGGCGACTGGGATACAGACGGTGACCAGATGCCCGACGGATTCGAGTATTGCTTTGATTCTCTTCTCAACGCAGCAAATTCCTCCGACGCCTTTGGCGACTATGACGAAGATGGCTTGAGTAACCGAGCAGAATACGATGTTGCTCGCACATGGGGTGCAGAGAACTTCACCTCTCCACTCAAGGCTGACACCGACGAGGATGGCATGCCCGATGGGTGGGAAGCAACCAACGGACTCAATCCAGTAGATGGTGGAAACGCCTACGAAGACCCTGACCTCGATGGTTGGGATGCTGACGGAAATGGCAATGTTGTCTACGCCGACCTAGTTGGCATCGCCAGAGTCTATTCAATTCCTGTTGAACTCGATGAGTTCGTCGACGAGAACGAGACTGTCGCCTATGCGAGAGTAACCCACGCTGGCGGCGCAGAGGAAACTGTTCCATTGAAAGCACCGAGTGCAGGATATGTCTACAGCATCCCCGCTCTAGGTCTGCTCAATGGCGAACCAATCGATAATGAGGTGACCAGCCGAAACTTTGTCTGGATGGTCATTGTCGAAGAGGATGAGCGATTTACCAACTTGATGGAATATCAAGCCAGAGATAGAGACCATGATGGAATCATCGACGGACGGTCAACTGACCCTCTAAACCCAGACACCGACGGTGATGGGCTAATCGATGGCATCGAAGTCATTGGCTGGCATATTCTGGTCGTTAGCCGAGGGGTTCACAATATCTTGGTGACCAGCGACCCTGGTGATGTCGACACTGACGATGATGGTCTGACAGATTGGAAAGAGTTCGCTGAGACTTACACAAATGCATCCAACACAGATACTGATTCAGACGGTCTTCAGGACTATGTCGAAGCGGTTGATGGCTTCACTTGGGAGGGTGAAACTTACTTCACCAATGCGAGCATGTTCGATACCGACATCGATGGCCTAGAAGATGGTGAAGAAGTTGTAGATGGACTAGACCTCTATGTCACGCACGCAAATGATTCCGACACGGATGACGATGGTCTCCGAGATGGAAATGAGGTTCTCTATGTTCCTCGACCATGGCAGGCCGCAACCAACCCTCTCGTCAACGACACAGACGCTGACGGCATGCTCGACGGCTGGGAGATGCAGGTTGAGTCGACTATGGACAACACACGCTCTCACAGTCTTTGGATTACCACCCAAAATTGGCAACCTCCAGGATGCGAAGATGTTGGTTGCACGAGAGGCCCGGGAGGATGGCTTTGGAGTAACGCGATTGCCGGATTTGAGTCTGGTGGAGATGCCAACAACGACGGTGAGCCAGACCCCAAGTATTTCCTTTGGGAAATGAATGTAACAGGATTCACTCTTCCTGCGACCGGCGGCCGATGGGCATTAGACCCTGCGCTGGGCAGCCTACCGGATGACGATTTCGACATCGATAACGACACCCTTGAAAATGACATGGAAGGGCCCGACCGCTGGAACACAAACCCGGTCAATGACGACACCGATGGTGACCGACTTCCCGATGGTTGGGAGGTCAAGTATAGTGCTAAGGCAATTGCTGAGGGTTTGATTGACAATAACTCGCTTGAATCTCTAGGTGCTCGAGGTCCGATGGACCCCTCTATGGAGGACAGCGACCTTGACGGCATTCCTGACGGCGAAGAAGACTTCGACCATGACGGCTTGAACCGAACGATGTTACTCAGCAGGTTCTGCCCTGGCTGGGATGACCCGGGTAACTCACTCTGTCACATCAACCCGCTAGACCCCGAGGGTTCTAAATTCTACAACGATTTGGAGAACTACACCAATTTCGAGGAGATGCTCAACGGCACCAATCCAGTCTACAACGACTCGGATGTTTGTCCTGATGGCTCACACTGTCCAGACGGAATGGAGGATGGCCCAGAGGTCTACCACATGGATTCAGATGGTGACACGATGTTTGACGGGTGGGAGTATTACTTCCGATTCGATCCATTCGATGGCGCTGACGCAAACCTCGATGTTGACCAAGATGGATTCACCAACAAGTGCGAGCACGAGTGGAATACCAACCCGAAGAAGTCTAACAGCTTCCCCGGGCAAGGTCAGCAGTGTGACCTATTTTGATGAGTTCCAACCAGTTGGTTCTCGCCCGTAGGGCGAGGATTGTCAAATCGAGGGTATTTTGACTCTTGATGGGTGAGCCTTGATAGTCGAGTGGTGACGGATAGTGCATCATGAGGGCATCTCGCTTCGCTGTGACAGTCGCCTTCTGCTTGTTTCTCACGCTCCAGAACGGGCCACTCCAAAATGAGTTTCAACCACCTGCAACCTCTTGGGGAGACGAGGTTGACCAGCCCCCCACCATCTCGATAGACCAACCACATGGAGTTGTATTCGAGGAATTCGTGACTGTCACCGGAATTGTTTGGGATGAAGGTATGCCATCGGATGTGTATTGGCAATTGGAAAAAGAAGGTGAAATTGAATTTGAAGGAAGTATTCTCGGCTCTTTGACTGAAAATCTCTCATGGGCTAGTTCCGATAACAGGGCTTGGAACTGGAATCTGATTTTCAACATCAGTTCGCTATACCCCTGCGCTTGTACACTGGTTGTTTATGTCGTAGACCAAATGCAGCAAATCACAGATGATTCAATCATCATCTTCGGTGCTTTACCCGGTCAAACCGTTCCTCCTCACCTACTCATCGATGGCCCGAATCAAGGTCAACAGTGGCGGGGCGACCTCACCCTTACCGGCTTTGCTGCAGAAGCAAACTCAGCCCCACTTACGATCGAATGGTCAACTCTGTTCTCGCCACAAGCGAGCCATTCCTGTAGCCGAGGCCATCTTGAGGATTTCGTCACAGTAGGAAATTGGAATGTTGCAAGCCAGTCGATTGGTTCGCTCGGAGAATTTGAGGTAACTGTTGATACCAACTCATTGCCGGACGGTTGGCATCTAGTCGTTGCCCGAGCCTCAGATGGACTAGGGAACTATTCAGCTACCGCCTGTACCTTTGTCGCACTCCACAATCAACCACCTATCGCGGTCATTACAGGACCCTCAGAACTCAATGAGTCAGCACTTGCTCACTTTGATGCCAGCAACTCAGATGACCCGGTTTGGGGAAAAGATGGGTTGCGATTCACATTCATTGTTCAATCGAATAAATCCAGCTTCCCTCCAGAAGTCCACGACCTCGGAGAAACCCGAAATTGGGGGTGGCAGGCGAACCAATCGGGCACTTTCGAAGTTAGAGTTATGGTAACCGATACATCGGGGCTCTATACCTCAAACACCACAACTGTCGTGGTCAACAATATCGCACCGGTCGCTTCCGCGAGTGTGGAAGGGACTCCATTCGATTCTGACATTGTAATTCGACTCCCGGATTCGCCACACTGGACTGTCGATGGCTCTCAAACCACCGACACAGTAAACGACCTAGGAAGCCTTGATTATTTGTGGTACATTGATGGAGAGCCAAAGGCGATTGGCAGAGAACAAATCATCAGGAGGGATTGGATTGGTGACGAGCGGGTGGCCCATCTCTTGACGCTGAGAGTGACTGACGACGATGGCGATTCGGACTGGGTGGAGGTTTTCATCGGAATTGAGGGGACTCCTTCTGACCCGCTTTGGGTTGAACCCGCTTCACTCTCTGAGAATTTGGTCAATTCGGTTGGTGGGAATTTGAATATGCTGCTAATTTTCATGTTGATTCTAATTGGAATCGCCGCCCTCACAATGCGCCTAACCATAGGTGACAATATCTCAGACATCCCACGCTGGGTCCCGAAAGGGAAGAAAACTGATGTCGATGAGGCGTTCGACGAAGTTGATGAGGATGGTTCCAACGATGATGAAGATGATTTCAACAATGATGAAATAGACTGAATCTGATGAGTTTTCTAAGGTTCATTGGCATCAACACTGGAACAGTAGAACTCTTTGAGTTCGACTGAATTTTAAATAGGAAGCGTCGAGGAGGGCGCTCCATGTTCGACGGCCACGGTCTCGACCTCTCCAACGCGCCTTCGAAGATAGGTGAAGCGGAGATGCGGGCTCGGCAGGCTGAGATTTGCTCCAAACTTGAGAATGGCTCAGTTCTGTTGATTGTCAACAATCCTGAATCTGTTCGCTCTGCTGATGTCGAATATCCATACCGTTCAAACAGCAATATGCTCTATCTCGTCGGGTGGGAGGCGCCCGATGCAGTTGCCTGCTTCCATCAGGTGAATGGCGATTGGCAGACTAGACTCTATGTCCCCCCACGAGATGTTGAGAAGGAAACTTGGACGGGAATTAGGCCAGGCCTTGAAGGGGCTGAGGGGCACTATCCAATCGACAAGGCAATTTCAATCGATGATATAGAAGAAGACTTAGCAGCACTACTTACTGATTGCAAATCAGTTTACCATGTCAGGGGACTGTCTGATGGCGTCGATAAGATTCTTGATTCTGCTCTGCTTGAAGTTACAAGGGAGAGGCAACGCTCGGGGACTGGCCCACAGAACCTGTTGGACCCGCGGCCTTTGCTCGCCGAGATGCGCCTCATCAAATCTGATGGTGAAGTCTCGCAGATGCGGCACGCTGCAAGGGTTGCTGCTGCCGCTCACATCGAATCTATGCGCCACGCCCGTGGAAATTGTGGAGAGCATCAACTTCAGGCAGTAATCGAAGGATGCTTCAAGCACAATCGTTCTCAATGGTCGTACCCGAGCATTGTGGGTGGTGGCGACAATGCAACAATTCTCCACTACCACGAGAATGATTCGGAGATTGCTGACGGCGATTTAGTGCTGATAGATGCTGGCTGTGAAGTCAATGGCTATGCCAGCGACATCACACGCACCTGGCCTGTAAACGGCAAATTTAGTGACAACCAGAGGGCCATCTACCAAATCGTCCTGGACGCCGAAGAAGCGGCGATTGCTGAGTGCAAACCCGGAGTCCCTTACGACGCTCCTCACTTCGCAGCACGCAAGGTGATGGCGCAAGGTTTGCTCGACCTCGGAGTTCTTGAAGGACCTACACTAGAAGATGCGATGAGCGCTGAGCAACTCTCACTCTTTTTCATGCACAACACGAGTCACTGGCTCGGATTGGATGTTCACGATGTTGGAGTTTATCGCCCCGACGATGAGCCTCGACTACTTGAGGAAGGAATGGTACTCACCATAGAACCCGGTCTATATTTCGGGGCATGGAGGCCTGATATTGAAATTGATGAGAAATGGGCCGGCATTGGAATTCGCATCGAAGATGATGTATTGATCACAGCCGATGGATGCGATGTACTTACCAAGGATTGCCCAAAAACCGTTCAGGACCTTGAAGCAATAATCGGGACAGCCAGAGGAGTTTTGGAGTCTGCCAGTCAAGTTGTTGGTAAATAATTGAGTTGAAAAATCATGAGTTGGCAAGACATTTTGGCAGCCCAATCCGGGAAGTCACCGGCAAGGTTGACGGCGGAGGAGGCGGTCGAACTTTACGAGGAGGCAGACTTCAACGCGCTTCGGCAAGCGGCTTTGGATAGAAGGCGAAAACAAGTCCCGGGTGGCCATGTAACCTACATGATTGACCGCAATATCAACTACACAAATGTGTGCACAATCAACTGCCAGTTCTGTTCATTCTACCGTCCCCCGGGCCACGCCGAAACATATACCCAAACTTACGAAGAAATCAGTGCCAGAATTCGGGAATTAGAAGCGATTGAGGGTGTAAGGATTCTCATGCAGGGAGGGGTAAATCCTGAGTTGTCCTTTGAGTGGTACGAGGCGCTTCTTCACCATATCCGGGATAACCATCCGACCATCGACATCGACTGCTTCTCCCCTATCGAAATAGAGGGCATCGCCGATGTTACCGGACTTCCCACGCTAACGGTCCTTGAGCGGCTCAAAGAGGCCGGGATGCATGGCCTTCCGGGTGGTGGGGCAGAGATGCTGGTCGACGATGTAAGGCTCGGCATCTCGCCAAAGAAAGGTAGCGCAGATAATTGGCTGCGGGTGATGGCTGAGGCGCAGTCGCTCGGATTGACAACTTCTGCCACCAATGTGTTTGGATTTGGTGAGACTGAGGCTCATCGGGTTAGTCATATGGTGAGGGTTCGTGATGCACAAGATACCGCCAAGGAGAATGGATGGCTCGGATTCACCTCTTTTATCGCGTGGCCAGTGCAACTCGAAACTAACTCGTTTGGCAGGCGCAATCGGGGTCGGAATCGTTACGAGTGCGGAGCCGGGCCAATCGAATACCTACGACATGTTGCAATCTCTCGACTCTTCTTCGATAACATCGACCACATTCAGGCATCGTGGCCTACGATGGGCGTTGATGTGGCTCAAATGGGATTGTTCGGCGGAGCGGATGATATCGGTTCTACGATGATGGAAGAAAATGTGGTTTCAGCATCTGGAACTACCAAGGTTTTGACTACAGAAGATGAATTACAAGAGGCTATTTCGCGCGCTGGATTCACACCACTGCGGCGCAATTCGAACTACGAACTGTTGGATACACCTGAACCGAAAATTGACCCGCAAGCTTTCCCGACGCCGCCTCCGATTCAACCAATTTGACAACTGATTCAGTTCGGGGAATCAGTTAATTCGGCAACCATCTTACGCTCGTGTATGGGGCGCTCTTCAACTGCCATTCTCGCTCTGTTTCTCGGTCTGAGTATGATAGTAGTGTCGATTCCTATGGATCCAATAGACAATAGAGGGAATTCGTTAGACCGACCCTTCCTAGCTTCATTCAACGAATCCATCCCTGACGCTCCAATCATCGTTGATGCATCAAGGTTCTATACGGTGCGAAATAGCAGCCAAGGAGCCGCATTGGGAGGTTTGAGTGCGTATGTGCTGGATTTCCTTCAGATGGATGATGGTTCCTACCTCGTGTTATTGAAGGGCAATTCCAATGCTAATTCAATAATCTCATTCCCTGATGGTCAAATCATGTTGGGAGGTGATGTCGCATTAATTCACTTTGGCCAGAATCTTTCTAGCGTGGATGCGAAGGTCTTCAAGCAATACAGCTGGGAAGATGGTGGAACACCAACGCGGACCATGTCAAGTTGGGGATATGGACC